>Ga0181552_10000197_pt1 | contig 43117 bp, 37 predicted proteins | sample 011ome_18_FD_130583 | JGI IMG/M metagenome (GOLD analysis project Ga0181552, IMG submission 130583) | Coastal salt marsh microbial communities from the Groves Creek Marsh, Skidaway Island, Georgia - 011501BT metaG (megahit assembly) | ecosystem: Environmental > Aquatic > Marine > Intertidal...
ATCGTGGACATGTTTTTTCCTTTTCCCGGCCCTTTCGGGCATTCATTGGTCGTTCGAACTTCCTAAAATATTCACCACAGTATAAAACGCCTGGTCTGCGGATCAAACCGAGTTTCTGAAACTAGCCAACCTTTTACCGGATTTGACCTGAATACAAGGCTGGTATTGATAGTGACAATACACTGGAAGAATTGGCAATGACACCGGGGAAGGCCTTCCATGGTGCCAGTGACGTGACCGTTATCGGAATTACCGGCTTTCTGTTTACCTGTACCTTTCCCCCGCACAGGGGCATAAAGGGAGCCGGGATACATACCTGTACCCCGGCTATTTCACAGAGTGGATTATCCCCTGTTACTACCCAGGTGATACTTGAAGGTCAGCCCCCAGTTTAGGGGCCGGCCTCGAGTTACACCCAATGCAGAACGCAACGGTGCCTTCAGATTAACCGGTGCTGGCGGGCCGCCTTCCCAGTATCCACCACCGAAGCGACTGGCAAAGTTTCCATACTCCTTGTCTGCCAGGTTATTTCCAAACAGGGCAACTTCCCAGCTCTGGTCCGGACTGGTATAGGTGACACGGGCATTGAGCAGACCATAGCCTGGTAACTCATACCTCGAATCAAGAAACCATTCCGCCACGGGAACACCGAAAGGACCTGAACCACAACCGGATGAACCTGGTCCATTAGGCGCCTCTACACCACCAGGGTGGGTCTGTTGTGGGCCTGTGTAAGCATAGTTGATCGCAAACTGCAGGCCGCCCCTGTTACTCAGGTCGAAATCCCACATTCCACCGACCTGGTAGCTTCTTTCAGCGGGTGAAGGAAACAGGAAAATACCATTGTTTACACAAACATCATTTACTTTGGTATCAATCCAGCCGGCACTGGCATTCAGGGAAAAATTATCAGTGACCGCCAGTTGTGTATCAATTTCGACGCCGTCGATATCGATATTACCCTGGTTAGCCAACTGGATTGTGAATCCCACCGGGGAATTGGGATCAGTAACCGCAGTAGCGTTTTGTCGGTCGCTGTATTCCATATCAAAGTAGGTCAGATTGAAACGTAACCGGCTATCAAGGAATTCTGATCGAAACCCGACCTCCTGATTAACAACCTTTTCTGGAGGAATGGGCTGGATAAAATCGCCGCTTTGTTCAGGACCCGGGACATTATCCAGGATCTGGTAAGCATAGGAACCGGCCCTGTAGGCTTTGGACACTGTTCCATAAACCATCAGGTCATCTGTTAAATGGTAATCGGCAGTAACACGCCAATCCACTTCTGACCAATCATCACTGGCATTGACTGTCGTCGCATCAGTGCCTGGTGCCGGGACAAAATTATCCGAGGCATATTCAGTTTGTCTGTAGTCCTTTTCATCATAGGCAAAACGCACACCGCCAGTCAGGTTAAATCGTTCCGTAGCATGCCAGGTTCCATTAAAGAACAGCCCCCAGGAATCAGACTTCTGGACGGTTGCTGTATCACCGGTAACACGACCACCAGTCCAGCCATTACCATTGGGGTTCTGGTTGGTGGGGGTGAAAAATGGCAGACCCGGAGCACCAAAAATACTCGTCCCGGTTGCCTGCAACAAATAGTTTCTCGGGCTCTCGGCAGTTTCATGGAAAAAGCTGAAGCCTGAAACGAGGTCTACAGCCCCATCAGCAAGACTCGAATTAAGCTGAACTTCCTGATAGAAGGTCCATGACTCAGCCTCACTCGGGCGACGCTCCATACCAAGTAATTGCCAGTCGGTGATACCACTGCTTTCAAAATCAGAATAGCCTGTTACAGATGTCAGACTCATCGTCTCTGACAAACTCCAGTCAACAGTCATGTCGTACTGGGTATATGTGTTTTCGTTTACCTGCAGACACAAGTCATCCCAGTCAGGATCAGCATCGTCAAGAAAGCAGTAGCTGGGCATGGTGTAATCATCCAGCAACAGCCTGGGATCATTATTCTGAAGCCGCGGTTCGCCTGATGATTCAAGGAAGTCAGACATCCAGTCTGCATAACCACCCTCAAAACTGATGACATCACTGACACCATTGATTGGATCCACTGGAGACATATCAAAGGTCTCGAGATCCTGCGGGTTGCCGTCAGATTCCGAATCAAGGTGCATAACACCGAAACGCACACTGACCGTATCACTTGCTTCCCAGGCTGCACGAAGACGGAGAATCAGGTTTTCCGAACTTCCCAGTTCCTGTGGCCCCCTGTCAACATATCCATCCTGGGACAGGTAGGCTGCCTGCCCCCTGATAGCAAAGGTATCGCTCAACGGAGTGTTGAACATCAGGTTGGCATCTGTGCGCCCATAATTACCCCCTGTCATCTGGACATATGCAGACTGTTCCTGTGTTGGCTGCTGGGAAAAAACCCTGATAGCCCCACCGAGACTGTTACGTCCAAATAAAGTCCCCTGCGGACCACGAAGTACTTCTACACGCTCCAGATCAAGAACCTGCATGTAGGGACCGGTCTGGCGAGGGACAAAAACACCATCAAGGTAGAAACCAACACCTCTTTCACCGGTTGCACCTCCGCCACCTGAAATGCCTCGTATCTGGTAGGTAGGTGAGACATTGCCTGTCCCGCGTGAACCTTTGATATCCAGGTTCGGAGAATTGGTTGCCAGGTCCTCAATGGTCTGGACTCCGCGGGCTTCCATGATTTCACTGGAAAATGACAGTACAGAAATCGGCGTATCCTGCAGGGAAGTTTCCCGTCGCTCTGCCGTGACTACAATTTCTTCCAGCACCTGGGCTTGCAACCCCGGCGAAACCAATGCGGCCAGGCAACACAATCGTAGTACCTGACTTTTCTTCCTGAACACTTTTTTACACGTATTATGCATGGAGGCTCCCCCTCTGTTTACCATTGACTATCAAGCAAGTGTTATTATTTTTAACACGTCGAATTTCCCTTTGTAAATTTTTTTTACTCCTACAATTCTTTTTATTCTTTTTTTTAATAGGTTATCAGGCATCATATTTCCAATAACAGTCAATGCCTAGTAGTTTATTATTGACCGATTATCCCGCAACTCTACTTTCTGTCCGGATATAGATTGAAAATTTTATTACCCACCTTCAATCTTTCAGTCTTCATTTCAGCATTATCACCCGCTATGCGACGATGACCATAAGCAGTGATTGTATCGCCGACGTTAACCTCATTTTCGGTCAGACCTGCACGACGGCTTCGCGATGGAGGGCTCAGGAGTACATTCCACTCATGGCCATCGGAATCTTTCAGAGTCATACGATCGTGGGGATTACCAAAATCCTTCTCCACTACCACAGCCGTCAGTTCAAAGGGTTCATTTCCATACCAGGACCAGCCGTGATGGGCAAATGTGTGAGACGTGGCGCAAGCCACAATGGTAGCGAAGAAAAGCTTGCTGGTATTTTTGGAGATTTTCATGATTCAGACCTTTGCAAGTTCTTTGAGAATAAGTCAGGAAGACTCCTCTTACAAGACTGAACCCCTCCAGACCGAAAATGCAGAATCCTTTCCTTACATGTGTTGGCAGAATACTTCGTAAAATCCCTCGCGTGCTTAACCAGCTATTCAAGAGGCCGGGATGCAGGTCTATATCACCAGGAATAACCAGATCTACATTATTGCTTTTCCACTCCATAACCTCTCATCAATAAGCAAGGGGCTGGAAAATGAGTTTAATACATAATGGAAGCATCCATTTATAACAAAAAAAAACCGGACATTGCCCGGTTTTAATATCAATTATCCTGCGTACCTTCCTCAAACTCTTCCACATCCTCCGGCGCCACATCCTCTGGTGGAGGACCAAATGGGCTTGGTGTATTCATGGCAACATATGCCTCCGAGATAATGTAGTGTCTGATTGCCTCAGTATCCTCCTCATTCAGGATTGCCGAAAAGGATGTCATGCCCCGATCAGCGAGGATTCCCTCTAGAACCACATTATTGAATCCTTCTGCTGTATGCAGCAATGGTGAGCGGCGCAGGTCCGGAAATGAGCTCCTGGCCATTCCGCCCACATCATGGCACATGGCACAGTTCTCACTATAGATTTCACCACCCAGTGCAACCATTTCTTCACTGGCAGTTTCTTCCGGGGGAGCCAACGGACGCTGGGTATATTCCTCTTTTTCAGGTAATTGGGCCATGCCGCCCAGTTTATAGACCAGCAACCGTGCATAAGTGGGTGCGTAGTAGCCCAGGAATGAAGGGCCGCCCACCACCTGTGCGATATACTGCTCACCCTCATGCATATAGGTAATAGCGCCAGCGAATGTTCTCGCCTGCGTATCGAACAACTTCAATTCAGTTCCGTCCTCGGCGTTATATATGCCCAGGGTTTCATCATTGCCATTACCCTTGATCAGGAGTCCCCCTGCTGTTGTCAGTACACCACCGACAGCCACATCCTCAATAGCCCAGACTTCCTCTGCTGCTACGGGGTCCCAGGCCACCAGCCGGGTCTTGCTGCCTCTCTGGATCGTGTTTTCTGGATCATCATAGGCATAGTCATGCCCACGGTATTCCATGCCCAGATTAAAACGTCCATCGATATTCTCCGGTGCATTGGCAAAGGCCATGCTGCTTTCCATGGCAGGAATATATAAAAGACCGGTTTGCGGGTTATAGGACATTGGTGCAGCACCATGGGCTCCTGCCGGACCTGGCTGAATAATGGTACCTGCCTCACGCTTGGTGTATTGGGCAGCTTCATTAATAATCGGTCGCCCGGTCGTCATGTCATACCCGGATGTCCAGTTCACCGGCACAAAATTGTTGGCCTTGAGCAATTCACCGGTATAGGCATCCAGCATATAGTAGTAACCACTTTTGGCTGCCTGCATGGCGACATGGCGCATTTCACCATCCACCTCAATATCAGCAAGGGTAATCTGCTGCACTGAATCAAAGTCCCACTCTTCATAGGGAATCTGCTGGTAATGCCAGACATACTCACCAGTGTCCGCATCTACCGCGACTATGGAGTTGAGAAACAGGTTATCCCCTCCTCCCGGACTGCGGACCAACGGATTCCATGGCGCTCCATTACCAACACCGAACAGCAGCAGGTTGGTTTCCGGATCATAGGTAATACCATCCCAGGTTGAACCACCACCTCCAAGTTCCCACCAGTTGCCACTCCAGGTATCAGCCGCCATGCGCATGGCATCACTTTCAAAACCGAGCTCAGGGTTGCCCGGAACGGTATAGAACCGCCAGAGTACTTCTCCGGTATTCGCATCAAGGGCTGATACATAGCCCCGGGTGCGAAATTCAGCGCCGCCGTTTCCAATAAATATTTTTCCATTGGCGACGCGTACCGCACCGGTGGAGGTGTAATTGAGTTCATCATCCACGGTCTGGATTTCCCACAGCACTTCGCCGGTTTCAGCATCCAGGGAAAACATGCGCCCATCATATGCCGTGACAAACACCTTTCCTTCATAGACAGCAGCACCACGATTATTGACGCCGCAGCACCCCTTGCCAGCCACGTTCCCTGGCACTTCCGGATCAAAACGCCAGATCAATTCACCCGAAGACGCATTTATTGCATCAACCTGTCCCCATGACTCGGTCAGATATATAACACCGTCCACATAAAGTGGCGTTGACTGTTGCCCCTGGTTAGCCCTGATATCCATCCACCATGCCAGACCCAACTGATCTACATTTTCCTCGTTAATCTGATCCAGCGCAGAATAACGCTGTTCATTATAGGTACCACCGTAAGTCAGCCATTGATCCGGCTCACTGGCTGCATTGACCAGGCGATCCTGATTTACATTGGCAAATTCAGGAGTTGCTGCCTGGGACGCCACTTGTTGGCCAGAAGCTGATCCGCCTGACTCTGTTGTTACGGTCGATTCTTCACTGCCCCCGCAGGACACCAGGAAGATGCCGAGAATGACTGGAATTACAATTTTTTTGTTATGCATATTTTTTAACCTGTTTATTAACGGAGTTATCTGGATAAATAAAGTATTCGATCTGGTATTCAGGCATTGTGCATCATGCGTTTTATCACCGGGGAAATCACCAGCATGACTATCGCTATCCCCATGGCAATATACCCTACCTGGGAATAGACAGCGGCATAGGTCGCTTTGGCCGCAGCGACATCCGCAATCTGTCCGCCGATGGTCTCAGCCCCGGTAGTGGATGCTATAACACCTGCCAGGTAGTTGGACAAACCACTATATAGAAACCAGGCCCCCATTGTCATTCCTACAGCCTTGGCCGGGGCCAGCTTGGTCACAGCGGAAAGTCCCACGGGTGACACCATAAGCTCCCCCATGGTATGGACCCAGTAGATCAAAAAGATAAAAAAGACAGCCGTCATCCCGTCAGGGCCGGACATGGTCATACCTCCCACCAAAGTAAGAAACCCCAGTCCCGCCATAAATACGCCCAAGGCAAATTTCACCGGTGTTGATGGATTCAGTTTCCGCCGGTCGAGGATGACCCAGAGCCATGCGAAAAGTGGAGCAAACATGATAATGAACAGGGCATTAAGCGACTGGAACACCGGCGCCGGGACGGACCACCCCAGAATTGAGCGATCCACCAGACGGTCAGTGAACAGGTTTAATGAGGAGCCTGCCTGCTCAAACAGGGCCCAGAAAGGAATCTGGGCAAGGACGAAATAGATGCCGGCAAGCATACGGTCACGCTCCTCACCACTGCAGCGAACAAAGGCAAAGCCGATGAGGAACAGGAAAACCAGGATACCAAGAAACCCAACGTAACTTTCATCAACCAGGTGGGCATTCATAACCAAAAGCATGGAAAAAATAATGATCCCGATGCCAGCCAGATAGCACATTTGTTCCACATTGAAAGGGCCCAGTACTTTCTCCCTGAGTTTCTCCTCGCTCGGGGGTTCTGCCTTGCCTTCCAGCCAGTGCTGGTATTTCAGAAACACTACCAACCCGCCCAGCATACCGATGCCGGCCAGACCAAAACCGTATTTCCAGCCATAGACAATTCCCAGGATCCCACAGGTCCAGGAAGCCAGGAACGCCCCCATGTTGATTCCCATATAGAAAATGGTGAACCCGGAGTCCCGACGGGCATCACCAAACCCATACAAGGCGCCCACTATTGTGGAAATATTGGCTTTCAGAAAACCTACTCCGGCTATAATAAAGGCCAGGGAAAGATAAAGAATGTTGATATACAGGGGCTGTGTTTCAATATGAGTGGTATAGGCATCCGTTGAGATGGATGCAGGCAGGCCGACGGCCTCCGGACTCTCAATAAGCAGGTTTTGTGCACCCTCACTGAAACTGATGCGGGATTCACCCAATGCAGAAATGACGATCTGGTCGGCGTCTCCACCACGACCATTCAGGGTCAATTGGTATTCGGCGCCGTTATAGGTCATCACTTCTCGGGAACCACTGCCTTCAAAAGCCATACCAAAGTGCCCGATCACCAGGAGTATGGCACCATAGCTGACGGCCTTGCGTGACCCCAGGTACCGGTCTGCCAGGGTACCTCCTATGATAGTCATGACATAGACAAGGGCCGTATAGGCACCATACAGCACGGTTGAGCGTTCATCGGAAAACAGGAAATGCTGCGTCAGGTAAATAATCAACAGGCCGCGCATGCCATAGTAGGAAAAACGTTCCCACATTTCTGTAAAAAACAGAATGACCAGACCTCTGGGATGCCCAAAGATTGTCTTGCCGTTATCAGCCGGACCTTCCTGGTTCCCTACAATGCTAGTGTCTGACATGCATGAAATTCCCAAGCGTGAAATCGAGTTTCGAAGTTAGACTCAAAGCGACTTATTTTCAAGTGATCTGGCAGTTTCAGGCTGCCATGGGACCCAAGACAATCAGATTTCAATCCTGACGCTGATTCAGGCTAGAATCAGGCCTTGACTGAAGACAACCATAAGATAAAGAGTGAAAAGGGGAAAATCATGTTAACCACCAGGCATTTCAGCAAAGGCGTAGCCATAATTCTGGCCATGGCGCTTGCTGCCTGTTCCGGGGAAGAACAGGTCACTGACACTTTAAAGGATGTTGAGGAACCAGAAGATCAACGGCCCAACATCCTGCTGATTGTGGCCGATGATCTGGGATATGCAGATCTTGGTTTTTACGGTAGTGAAATTCCAACACCCAATCTGGATTCCCTGGCAGCCAATGGCATGCTGTTGACCGATTTTTACTCCAGCCTTACCTGCGGTCCCACACGTTCCATGCTTATGTCAGGCATGGACAACCACATGGCAGGTGTCGGGGTACAAAGTGCACCCAGCCACCCGGCGCATATGGACCAGCCAAACTATCTTGGCTACCTGAGCTTCCGTGTAGCCAGCCTGGCCGAACTGATGACTGATGCAGGTTACAACACCTACATGACAGGCAAGTGGCATCTGGGCGCTGATGTGGAAAACGGCGCCCATGCCCGCGGCTTTAAAAAGAATTTCGTCTCGCTTGATGGTGCTGCCCATCTTGGTCCCTGGGACTGGCGTGGCCCGCAGAATGCCAACTACAGGGACGGGGATGAACTGGTCCAGGTGGATGATGACTGGTACACCACCCGTGATTACACCCGGAAAATGATCGACTATATTGAGGAAGACCGGGGCGATGGCAAACCTTTCTTCTCATACCTGGCCTATACAGCTCCTCACTGGCCCCTGCAGGCACCCACCGATGTCATAAACAGCTTCAATGGGGTGTACGACGAAGGCTATGAATCCATTTACCTGAAACGTTTCGAGAGCATGCAGGCACTCGGGCATATCCCGGCGGATGCCGAACCCATGCCACTGGATGTATTTTCCCCACGTTGGGATGCCCTGACTGAAGCGGAAAAAGCCGACTCTGCCAGACGCATGCAGGTCTTTGCTGCCATGGTCACAGAGCTGGACAAATATGTCGGTGAAGTCATTACCTACCTGAAAGACATTGGTGAATACGACAATACCTTCATCATGTTCATGTCCGATAATGGTGCGGAATCCAGCCGCCTGGATCTTTCTCCCCGCTTTGCAGATGTCCTTACACCGGAATTCTATGATCACAGTACGGAAAACCTTGGTAGTCCGACGTCCTATGTCATGTATGGCCGCAACTGGGCCACGGTCAGTGAAACGGCCTTCCGTCGTCACAAGGCAACTGCTTTTGAAGGTGGAATACACGTTCCTGCCTTTGTGCACTATCCAACCATGATCGAAGCCGGCACCCGCAACGATGGTTTCAGCACAGTCATGGATGTCTTGCCCACATTCCTTGCGCTGGCCGGAACCACACATCCGGGGAACACATTCCAGGGACGTGAAGTACTTCCACCCATGGGTAAATCCATTTTGCCGATGATTACCGGTGAGGTATCCGAGGTACATGATGAAGATGCCGTGACGGGTTGGGAGCTCAATGGTCACCGGGGTGTTCGCCAGGGTGACTGGAAAATTGTCTGGGACCTGACAGCAGGTGATGATGCCCGCTGGTTACTGTTCAATCTCGCTGACGATCCCAATGAACAGGTTGAACTGGGTGCCGAGATGCCTGACAAACTTGCCCAGATGATTACCCTGTGGGAACAGTACGAAGAAGACAACGGCCTGATTTATGTTTACCCGGAATAAAACACTCATGCTGGGTGGCGGACTTGCCGGTGTCGCAGTCGCAGTCGCCCTTGGCTGGTCTGCGGCCAATATTGGCCTGAATCGCTCCCCTGCCGGCATGGCTGCCAACGGCTGTACTGATTTCAGCCAGTCATCTGGCTCCGATTATCCCGGCATGGTGTGGGTGGAAGGGGGAGATTTCATTATGGGCGCCGAAGGCACCTACTTTGAGGAAGGCCCGGCTCATGATGAAAGCGTTAGCGGTTTCTGGATAGCGCAGCATGAAGTCACCAACGCAGAATTTGCGACATTTGTTGAAAAAACCGGCTATATGACACTGGCGGAGAGGGGCATAGAAAATCCCCAGACTGGTGAAAACATTCCAGGCTCGGCTGTCTTTGCCCCCCACGTCAGTGATGAACCGGTTAATCCCTTTGCCGGCTGGTGGCAGTTCATGCAGGAAGCCAACTGGCGACAACCCGAAGGTCCCGGTTCCACTATAGAGGGCCGTGAAAACCATCCGGTTGTCCACATAGCCTTCGAAGATGCCCAGGCTTATGCCCAGTGGAAAGGCCATGCATTGCCTACAGAAGCCCAGTTTGAATATGCCGCCCAGGAAAGCCAGATGCGTGACGGCGAAGGTAACTACACGGCCAACACGTGGCAGGGCCTGTTCCCTTTCCAGCATGATACAAAGGATGGTTTTACCGGCACTTCACCTGTGGGATGTTATACCCCTAATGAGCTTGGACTCTATGACATGATTGGTAATGTCTGGGAATGGACACAGACTCCCTACTTTCATAATCACGCCTTTACCGATAAGGACAACTTCCCCCAGGGTTACGACCCCAACCAGCCGGGTGAGCCGGTAGCTGTGATCAAGGGAGGCTCATATCTTTGCGCACCCAACTACTGCATGCGTTATCGCCCTGAAGCCCGGCAGGCCCAAAGCAAGGGATTGGGGACCTCCCACGTCGGTTTTCGAACTGTCATCAATCCCTGAATGCCCCCGTCTGTTTGCCGCCGGCTCACATTGTATAAATATCGGCAATGGACTATCGTAAACTTAATCTGGATTTTTCGGAGTTTTTAATACATGACCGATGGCAACGGTACACCAGGGTTACCGGAGCAGGGTACAGGCGTTCACAATGCTCCCTGGGAAAAAACCTTTGATGACATAATCTCCCCGATTGAGGAATTTATACACAGCCAGAACACGACCGGTCTGTTACTGATGGCCACTACGCTCATCGCTCTCATTATTGCCAACAGCCCCCTCGGCCCTTCCTACGAAGAATTCAAATCCATGTATGCAGGCCTCAGCCTAGGTGACTGGCAACTTAAATTGTCTGTCCTGCACTGGGTCAATGACGGCCTGATGGCTTTTTTCTTCTTTATTGTCGGGCTTGAACTGAAACGGGAAATCTCCGTCGGGGAACTGGCCAACCTGCAGCAGGCAAGCCTCCCAATCGCCTGTGCTATCGGTAGCATGGTACTGCCTGCCCTTATTTATGTGGCATTCAATCTGGGTAGCACTACAATCAGCGGCTGGGGGGCCCCCATGGCGACTGATATTGCCTTTGCCATCGGTGTACTCGTTCTGCTTGGAGACAAAGTGCCCAAGGGGCTGATCAGCTTTCTCATTGCCCTGGCGATTGTTGATGACCTGGGAGCTGTTCTTGTCATCGCCCTGTTCTATACCAGTGACATGGCCCTGCAGTGGCTTGGAGGTGCCTGTGTTGCACTTGCACTGCTGGTCTTCCTCAACCTGTCCGGTGTCCGGACAATCATCCCCTATTTCCTGATTGCCGTGGTGTTATGGTTTACCCTGCTGCAGTCCGCTGTGCAGACACTGGAGGACGGCATCCATCGCGTCCAGCATCCCCTGCAGCGTCTGGAACATATATGGCACCTGCCCGTATCCTTCCTGGTAATACCGACATTTGCATTGCTCAATGCCGGGATACCCCTGGATGCAGGTAGTCTGAAACAGACCATATCCAGTCCGGTTGCCTTGGGTATCGCTGGTGGTCTGCTAGTGGGCAAATTTGTCGGAATCACCGGGACGGGATGGCTGGCTCTGAAACTGGGGTTTGCCCGACTCCCTACCGGCACCACATTTTCGCAGATTGCCGGCGTTTCATTTCTGGCAGGTATTGGTTTTACTATGGCGATTTTCATTGCAGAGCTTGGATTTGAAGAAGACAGCCCTGAATTGTTGATGGCCAAGACGGGAATCCTGCTGGCTTCTGCCCTGGCAGGTATCATTGGTTTCACCTGGCTGTATTTGTGCTCGGACAAAGACAGTGCAGGCAGTTAGTTTTACAGTGGTATGAGCTGGCCAGCAGGCCTGCAATGCTAGAATGAATTACTTTTTAGTGCACAGTTTTCGGATGTAGATATGGCTAAACGTGTTTACCTTTTCAATGAAGGCCACAAGGATGACCGCAACCTGCTCGGTGGTAAAGGCGCGAATCTGTGTGAAATGACCAACCTGGGACTTCCTGTTCCCTATGGTTTCATTATCACCACCGATACCTGTCGCGAGTTTTTTGAAAATGGCAACAAATTGCCAAACAGGCTTGAGCAGGAATATCGTGTTGCGCTGGACCTGGTTGAACAGAAGATGGGAGCAGAATTTGGTGATCCCGAAAACCCGTTGCTGCTCTCTGTGCGTTCCGGTGCACCGGTATCCATGCCGGGCATGATGGATACTGTACTGAATCTGGGCATGAACGATGAGATCGTTGAAGGTCTTGCCAGGAAAACCGGCAATCCGCGCTTTGCCTATGATTCCTACCGTCGCTTCATACAGATGTTCGCCAACGTGGTCATGGGGGTTGAGGGAGAAAAATTCGAGCACGCCATCGAAGCCTACAAAAAAGAAAACGGCAAGACGCTGGATATCGATATGGAAGTCGAAGACTGGCAGCGCGTCATCGACCACTTCAAAAACCTAGTCGATATTCCCCAGGATCCATTCAGGCAGCTCCTGATGGCTGTCGAGGCTGTCTTTTTGTCCTGGCATACCCCCCGGGCAAATGTATATCGTGAAATGAACAACATTCCGGAATCCCTGGGTACAGCCGTGAATGTTCAGGCCATGGTATTTGGCAATTTCAGTGATGACTCCGGCTCTGGCGTCGCTTTCACCCGCAATCCTTCTACAGGGGAAAAGGTCTTCTTCGGGGAGATTCTTTTCAATGCGGCAGGGGAAGATGTCGTGGCAGGTATTCGCACACCGGAACCGATTGAGTCATTACAGAGGGAAATGCCGCAGGTCTACCAGCAACTGTTCGACACGCAGGCCATGCTGGAAAAACATTACCGGGATATGCAGGACATTGAATTCACCATCCAGGAAGGACGCTTTTTTATTCTGCAGACCCGTAGCGGCAAACGGACTGGACGAGCATCAATCAAAATTGCCGTGGACATGGTCAACGAAGGACTGATAGATGACAAGGAAGCCCTGCTGAGAGTATCTCCTGAGCATGTTGAAGCCTTTCTACATCCCATGGTGGATCCAGAGGCCAAGACCGATGTCGTGGCAACCGGCCTGCCGGCCAGTCCTGGTGGCGCGACAGGGACTGTGGTTTTTTCGGCAGACGAGGCCGTTGAAGTGGCAGCAGCGGGCAGGAAAGTGATTCTGGTGCGCCGGGAAACCACCCCCGAGGATATCCATGGCATGAAGGTGGCAGAAGGAATCCTTACAGAACTTGGCGGCATGACGTCCCATGCCGCGGTAGTGGCAAGGGGCATGGGTGTTTGCGCCATCACTGCCTGTAATTCACTGACAGTTGACTACAAGGAAGGCACGGCCACCACAAATGACGGTATCGTCATCAAGCGCGGAGATATTATCACCATTGACGGTATCGCCGGTGAAGTCATGCTCGGTGATATACCCAAGATTGTGGCCTCCAGCAGTGATGACTTTCAGATACTGCTGTCCTGGGCTGACAAATACCGGAAGCTGAAAGTGCGGGCCAATGCCGAAACACCGGAAGATGCCGCCAAGGCCATAGAACTGGGTGCGGAGGGAATTGGCTTGTGCAGAACAGAACACATGTTCTTTGCCAGCGACCGCATAGACAAAATGCGTGGCATGATTCTTTCAGAATCCCGGGAAGAACGTGAAGGCTACCTGGCCCAGCTGGAAAAATTCCAGCATGACGATTTTGTTGCCCTGTTCAGGATCATGAATGACAAACCCGTCACCATTCGTTTACTTGATCCGCCTCTGCATGAATTTCTGCCCCATACGAAAGAAGACATACAGGCATTAAGTGACAATATCGGCAAGCCGGTGGACATGATTCGTCAGGCTGTTGAAGATCTCAGGGAAGTGAATCCCATGCTGGGACTGCGTGGCTGTCGCCTGTCTGTTGTGCATCCGGAAATTACCGAAATGCAGGTCCGGGCCATTATGAGTGCTGCCGTGGAAGCCTCGGAAGAAGGCCTGAAACCCTATCCTGAAATCATGATTCCCCTGGTAGTCAACGTACGGGAAATACGCATGATCAGTGAAATCATTGATCGGGGTATCCATGCAGTAATGGCGGAAAAGAGCATCTCTATCCGCTACAAAATCGGCACCATGATGGAAACACCGCGGGCCTGCCTGGGTGCGGACCGACTTGCTGGTGATGTGGAGTTCATGAGTTTCGGGACCAATGACCTGACCCAGATGACTTATGGTTTCTCACGGGATGATGCGGGCAAATTTATTCCCGCCTACCTCACCAACAAATTGATTGAAATGGATCCCTTTGTCTCTCTGGACCAGCGCGCTATCGGCAAACTGATGAAAATGGCTATTGATGATTCAAGGAAGAAAAAGTCCGGAATCAAGTACGGTATTTGCGGGGAGCATGGAGGCGACCCCCGTTCAGTCAAATTCTGTCATGAACTGGGACTGGATTATGTCAGCTGTAGTCCTTTCAGGATTCCTGTCGCACGCATTGCGGCAGCACAGGCCAATGTCGGTCGTCCTGACGACGAACACAGGGATTAATTTAGCAAGAGATTAAACAATGCATATACTTGTCACCGGTGCCAATGGTTTCATTGGCAGTCACCTGGTTGAGCGCTTATTGCGCGAACCAGGCCATCTCGCTCCCACGAGAATCACGGTTTTGGACCTTTCCCTGGATCAACTTGACGATCATATGCTGATCCATAAGGTTAAAGGCAGCTTTGCCGATCCGGAAGTACTGTCCACCGCACTCGCACACCCGGCTGATATGGTATTTCACCTGGCGGCGGTGCCCAGTGGGCTGGCTGAATCAAACTATGAAGTGGGTGTAAATGCCAACATCCTCGGTACTATGGCGCTACTGGAAAGATTAAGGGACCAGGGCAACTGCCCTGTCGTCGTTTTTTCAAGCTCCATCGCCGTCTATGGCAAACCTTCTGTAAACGAAGTGGATGATGACACCCTGCCAACGCCAAATCTGACTTACGGTTCACAAAAAGTCATTGGTGAAACCCTGATAGCTGATTTTTCCCGTCGTGGTTGGGTCAGTGGTTGTTCCGTTCGTCTTCCCGGCATAGTGACACGCCCGCCGGAACCCAATGGTGCTGTCTCGATATTCTTCAGTGACCTTATTCGAAACCTGAGCCATGGCAAGCCATTCACCTGTCCGGTGTCGGCTGAAGCAAAAAGCTGGCTCATGTCAGTGGCTTGTGTTGTTGATAACCTGATGCTTGCTTCAAGCCTGAAGCATGATCAAAGACATACCTGGACACTGCCTGCCATGTATGTGGCCATTGAGGAACTGGTCAATGAAATCGATGAGCTGACACCGGACTTTGATGCCCGATCACTGATTACCTATGAACCCGATACCTGGGTGGAGGAAAACTTCGGCAGTTATCCGCCTATAAACTGTCCTGTGGCTGAGGCAGCGGGATTTCATCATGACGGCAGCGTTCAGGACCTGGTCAAGAATTCACTGGATACTAACAGCACAAACTGAGCCGAAAAAATGCTCAAAATAAAAAGGCCGGACATATTCAGTGTCCGGCCTTTTTATTTACAGCTTGTTAACTATTTTTTAACTGTTTTTTTAACTACTTGCCCATGCTTTATTAAATGCCTGAATGCTCCTGAGCAAGGTGCCAGAAGCTATCCGGCAACATTTCAGGCGCCGAAGATTATCGTCAGCCCAGTTTCTCAAGGATAGCGGCAACCGCATCACGGCGCTCTTTCAGACCGTCCTTGAATTCTGAATTGTCAGTATCGGCAATTTCATATCTCAAGTCCCGGACCGCGCTGTCCAGAACCTCTTTGAGAATTTCTTGTTGTGTGTCGTCCAGATCCAGGGTTAGTAATGCATCTTCAGGATGTTTACGATGCAGTTAAGTACACCATTGATTTCCATCAACAGGATAATGAAGGTACCCAAACCCTGACGTGCCCTCCCTGGACAGCCAGTCTTCAGCCAGTCAGCTCACTGGAGTCATCAAAGGCCTTGAGTATCCTTTCGTGGCGCGCCGCCACCTGTTCCCGGGCCTCGGGATGAGTGATCACATGAAGCCTGTTGTTTTCCACTGCCCTGACTACCCAGCGACCAAAGACAAGCGGGGCTGTTCCGGAGGCCGCCAGCTTGGCCAGGTCATGACTTTCACTGGTCTCCAGGGCACCTCCGTATTTTTTCGGCCGGTTGCGCGCCGAATGGGAGATATCCGTATTCACAACACCCGGACAGAGAATGGATACGCCGACTCCAAGGGGAGCCAGATCAACTTTCAGGGCTTCCCCGAAACCCACCATGGCGTACTTTGTCGTGTTATACAGACCCTGGTTACGGCTGGGTTCATGCACACGCAGTCCGCTGATGGAACTGGTTATCACGATATGGGCTTCGCCGGGATTCTCTAGCAGATAGGGAATACAAGCCTGGACGGTATATACAGACCCCTTGATATTGACATCAATGATCCAGTCCCAGTCCTCCACCCTGATTTCATTTAATGGTTTCATGACACCGCTGACACCAGCATTGGCACAGACAATATTAATACTGCCCAGGGCTTCGCGTGCATGGCGAACAGCCTCGCATACCGAGTCCTTTTCAGTGGTATCCACGACCCAGGTGCTAACAGTCACTCCTTCTTTTTCAAATTCACTGCGTACAATTTCCAGTTTGTCGTCATCTATATCCAGTAGCACCAGTTTCATGCCCTGTTCTGCAAAAGCCCGGGCCATACCAAGGCCAATTCCTGACGCACCACCGGTAATCAGTGCTGTCTTGTTCTTAAAGTTATTAATGACCTTTTCCTTTTTTGCAGTTCCTGGTTATTTGAGTGGACAGATTGACAGGAACGTCGTCCATCAAAGTCGTGAATGATAGGGGAAACGTCCCAGCCATAACAGAACAGGTTTATGTAAAACTGTTCAGATCAGTAAGCCGCTGACTCGCTCAACAAGCCAGTACGAGGCCGGAATACCAATAACGTAGGCGGCCAGCATTTCGACACGATGAAGCGTCAGTACTTCGTTGAGACGGGCGTTTACCCTGACCAGACGCTGGATTGCCATCACGGCAGCCGCTACCAGCAGGATAAAGGCAATCTGTCCCGCTTCCACACCAAGGTTGAAAAACAGCAATGACACCATGATCTCATTGGGTACCAGGCCGATTTCTCCCAGAGCGCTGGCAAAACCCAATCCGTGTAAAAGACCAAAACCAAATGAAACAATTAACGGATAGCGGTAAGTAAGGCTGTTATTGTGTTCATGACTGATTTCATAGGCCAGAAAAACGATGGACAGGGCAATGGCTGCCTCAACCGGCACAATGGGAATATACACCACACCCAGAGATGAAAGTGACAGTGTGATGGAGTGGGCAATGGTAAAGCCGGTCACCGTCCATAGAATCCGACGGGCAGTCCTTGCAATGACCATCAGTCCCAAAACAAACAGCAGGTGATCAAGCCCCCCAACAATATGCTCAACCCCGAGCGACAAATATTCAAAAGCCACGTTACCCGTGGTCGGTGCCTGGGGAATCTCCCAGGAAGCCTCGGTTGGAGAACGCATGGCCATGCGCATCTCACCATCCAAAGTTGTCAGGCGGTAATAGCTGGCCAGCGATGGATTGTAATACGGAAAGTCCAGTGACAGCGTCAACCCCTGCAAGTGCTGGCTGCAACTGGCAGAACCGGTAAGCAGCCCGGGAGTATGTGAAGTCACCTGCGCTTTACAGCCATCAGGCCAGTGAATGTCCGGCTGGTTTTTCAGGTCCACTGTTTCTGGCACCTTTACCGAATACTGGTATATCCCGGATAACTGCTCCTCGATAGTCACCACAACCGGACGGGCATCATGGGCCAACACCGGCAAGGTAAAAATCAGCAGTACTGCCAGTAATCCAGACTTGATAAATTGTAGTGACATGATTAATCCCCTTGTTTCCAGCGGCCAATCAGCCTGATCGGTTTTGATCTATGATGACCAGGTTTTTCCCTGTCATCCTCAATGCTGGATGACAGCCCTTTCGCTCATTCCAGTTCAATATTAACCTCATACCCAGAAATTACCTGCTCCTCGGCTTCCCTGCGACTTTCTATCACTTTTTCATAGCGCCAGTCATCCAACACCCTGTCCATGATGGAATCCAGTTCCGGCAGGTAGGGATCGGAACGCTCTCTCAGCAAGACCAGGTGATAACCATAGCGGGACGCATAGGGACCATGCCACTGACCATTTCCGGGAGTGAGTTCATCAAGGGAACCCACAAAATCTTCAGTAAAATTATTGACCACGAAATCCCGGGTCCGCTCCACGTAATTCTGAAGGAAGGGATAGCGGTCCCCATATTGTGAAGCCTCATTGAACGAGACATCAACCAGGTTTCCACTGTCCAACAACTGCCTGGCATTGTTTAGCGCAGCCTCTTCCCCCCGCTCACCACTATCAAAAAAGATATGTGTGAATGTATACACAGAATCCACCTGGTAATCGGACGCCCGCTCTGCGTAAAACCGGTCTATCTCACCTTCCGCTGGCTCTACGGTCTGATTGGCCAGGTTTTCCAGGAGAAACTCCACCTTCTGAACAAGACGCTGACGAATAATGTAATCACCCTGGTCCATTCCCATCGCCAGGGCTTCCCTGTGCAATGCCTCTTCACGCACATAGGCATCGATCAGTTGTTGCCGTTGCTGCTCATCCATGGCTTCTAGCTGTTCGTTGAACAATTCCGGCTGAAACGCCTGGGCGCGGTATTGCATAAAGTTCAGGAGGGTGGATCTGTCAATCCTGATCACATCTTCGGACTGTGCAGATTCAGTATCAGGTGGGGCTGTCCACTGGTAGGCGGCAAAAATCAAAAGACCAGCTAACAGGAAATGCAGGAGTGGCTGCTTCAGAAAGGTAAGCATAATGTCAGTTTGATTACCTCCGGAGTAATCCGACGCGTTTTTTAACAACCTTTAACAATTCCATTTTCAACTGCTAAATAGCTGATGATACCCTTTGATCATGATTTCTTAAGCCATATTATTTATGGTGAGTCGTGCATGAATGGATATAGTAAAAAAATAGAAAATATTGAAAAACTAAAATATTGAAAATTCTTGTGCCTTGTCTCTTCTTACCCAGTTGACACAAGGGATGTAATCCAAGGGCTTAAAGTATAACAAAATCAGGACGGAATACGTGGAGAACACCTCAACCAGCCTGCGTGAGAGTTTGCAAAGACTTCACGAAAAAGCGGAAGCCCCCACGTAAAGGAAATGTGCGAAAAATGCTTACTCGTCTCAATCTGGCCAGAGCACTGCTGGTCTTCGGTTTCCTTTATGGACTGGGTAGCCTCTTTGCCACGTTTGGCCATATTGGTGATCCCGGTTTCCTCGTCCAGGAAAGTTTTGATGGTGGTCAGGGCCATGCCTGGTACCACGCCCTTCGCGAAGCTTTCGGCGATATCGCTACCATGACTGTCGTGCTCCTGGTATTTTTTGGCCATCACAGGTTCAGGCAACCCCTGACATGGTGGATCTGTTTCATCCTGCTTACCGGCTATTACCTTCCCTACTGGGCAGGTATGCCATTCATGGAAGAACTGGCGGCACCTGGTATTCGGGCCGAAATCAGCCATATTGTGCAGGCCGTTTTTGCACTGGCCGGGCTTTTTCTTGCCCGACGCCTCTTTTTTTCCGAAGATACCGAGTGGCCATCCCGGCCCATACAGGAGACCCTCTGAACAAACCGGTTTATTAACATGTACGTAGAACTTCTTCGAAAAAACATTCAATACGGCAAGCTCAACCTTCATATGCCAGACGGGACTGTCCACCGTTTCGGTAAAGATGGCCTGGAGGTAAATTGGCATATCAGGGATAAAAAAGCCATTCAGCGTATTGCCCGCGACTGGGAATTTGAGCTTGGCCAGACCTACATGGAAGGAGGATGGGATACCGGTGGAGAAGATCTGCGTCTGTTACTGGGCATCCTGAGAACCAACTTTCCCATTAACCCGAAAGGAAACTGGCTTACTCCCTTCCTCAAGGTGCTGAAGCAGTTCAACAGGATTACCCGCAGTTACAGAAACATCGCCCATCATTATGATACTGACGAAAGCATTTTCCGTTTATTCCTGGACAAGGAAATGTACTACTCGTGTGCCTACTTTCCGGAAGAAGGCGTTTCACTTGAACGGGCACAGGAACTCAAGGCTGGCCTAATTGCCCGAAAACTGGTACTTGAGCCGGGTATGCGTGTGCTTGATATAGGGTGTGGATGGGGAAGTCTCGCTTTTCACCTTGCTACCCACCACGATGTCCATGTCACGGGCATAACTCTGTCGAAAGAACAGTTAAGGGTAGCCGCCGAAGAATCCCGCAAACGCGGTCTTGAGAATAAAACAGATTTTTTACTGGCTGATTACCGGGAACATGAATCTCGGTATGACCGTATTGTCAGTGTAGGCATGTTGGAACATGTTGGGGTAAACCATTTCCCTGAATATTTTTCCCGGGTGAATGCCATGCTGGATCAGGAGGGTGTCGCCCTGATTCACACCATAGGTAACCGTCTGGAAGGGCGGCAAACCAACCCATGGATTGAGCGTTACATTTTTCCCGGTGGTCGAATCCCCTCACTCGGTGAAACCGTACATGGGATAGAGAAGAGCAGGCTTATGGTTACAGACCTGGAAGTCTGGCGAATGCACTATGCCTATACACTGAGAGAATGGCATCGTCGCTTCCAGGCACACCGGGAGGAAATAGTAGACATGAAGGACGAGGCTTTTTACCGAATGTGGGAGTTTTACCTGGCGGTTTGTGACATGAGTTTCGAATTCGCCAACCTCGTGGTGTTCCAATGCCAGTTGGCCAAACAGCATGGCATTGTCCCGGTTACAAGAGACTACCTGTACAAGGGAGATTGACTATAACCCGGTTCTCTGGCTTTACAATTGCACCCGCACACGAAATTCTTGCGTCCCGGAACCCCATACTGACTCCCCTCCATGGAGAATCACGATGAAATGCCCCAAATGTTTTGGCACGTTGACTGAACAGTCTATTCTCACCCAGTCCGGTGAGGTGATTATCGACAAATGCGACCGGTGTGCCGGTATCTGGTTCGACAAGGGAGAAGCAGAAGAGTTAAAGGATGACTGGACATCTGTCTCACTGGATGATGGAGATGAAATGCTAGGGAAAATATACAATGAAATCAAAAATATAGACTGCCCTCGCTGCCTCCAGCCGATGAAATCCATCAATGACCCGAAGCAGAAACACATTCAGTATGAAGTGTGCCCAGAATATGGCATTTTCATGGATGCGGGCGAATTTTCCGACTTCCGGGAACTGACCATGAAGGAAGCCTTCAGCCATATCCTTGATACTTATCGTCAGAACAAGGAAAGCAGGCAGGATGATGACACGACGGATTCACCAGACTGATCCCACCCGCCGAAGAGACTTCCCTTTTACCCCAAGAAAAGGGATTATTGTACTTCTCGCCACAGTCTCAAAATGGCGGGCAAATTACTATAATTTTCAGCAGTACGATCACTGAATTATTCCAACCGGAGTTTTATCCATGAGCGACAGGAAGAACCCATTTCCACTCCCTTCAGAAATTGAAAGTGCCCCAGGCGCGGAAAACTGGCAAAACATGTATCCCTACTATACCCAGGTACAGCCCGAAGATGATGGGCGTTTCTGGTTCTATAACTCGATGCATTTTCCGGAACCGATGTCTGCCTTTGACATGATTACGGCCGAGTCCGCCTACCATGCCATGGGAGCCTGGGTGTCACGGGTATTTGCCTTCCCGACCGCCATGGGGATTGACTATCGATGCATCAATGGTCGCATCTATATTACTGCCAACACGGTTGATGACCCCGAGGAAATCGAAAAACGCCTGGCCATTTTCCAGGAACGGGCTGGCCATTATTATGAAAACTGGGACGACATCTTTTCCCAATGGGAAAAACGCATGGGCCAGCTGATCAAGGAAATGTCAGCCATTGAGGTTCCACTGCTGCCTGAAATTGATGATGCCTCTGTGGTGAATGAGGCCAGGGGAATTTCACAGAACCATTATGTGCGAGAGGCCTACCATGAAGTCCTGAACAAGTACTCCATTATGTGGCAGCACCATTTTGAAATGCTCATGCTGGGCTATGGCGCCTATGTGGTTTTTTTCCAATTCTGCAAGCAGGCATTCCCGGAAATCACTGACCAGACCGTCGCCCGCATGGTTGCCGGTATTGATGTCCTTATGTTCCGCCCGGATGATGAATTGAAGAAACTGGCGAAACTGGCCGTGGAACTGGGTGTCGAGAACTGCTTTACCACCGATGGTGATCCTGAGGTAATCCTGCCTGCCGTGGCAGGCATGGGTGAAGCTGGGAAAAAATGGCTTGCTGCTTTAGAGGAATCCCGTGATCCATGGTTCAACATTTCCATCGGTGACGGATTCTATCATTTTGAGCGCAGCTGGAATGACGATATGTCCGTGCCTCTGTCAGCCCTTCCCCACTATATTGAGTTAGTCAAACAGGGAAATTCCCTGGAACGCCCCACGAAAGAACTCAAGAAGGAAAGGGACCGGATTATCAACGAGTATCGCGACCTGCTTGGCAGTGACGAAGAAAAAGCAGCTTTTGACCAGATGCTGGCCGTCAGTCACCTTGTGTTCCCCTATGTGGAAGATCACAAGTTCTACTGTGAACACTGGCTCACCACCTGTTTTTTCAACAAGATTCGCGAATTCGGTGATTTACTGGCTACCCATGGCATGATCGATGATGCGGAAGACATCTTCCACCTGCACCATACAGAGGTCAACCTGACCCTAGGGAACCTGATGAACTCCTGGGCTGCAGGATCGCTGCCTGTAAACCAGGACTACTGGAAACCCATCATCAGTGAACGCAAGGACATGCTGGAGAAAATGAAGGAATGGCAGGCGCCACCGGCAATCGGTCCCATGCCTGACAATATCGAAGACCCTGCTCTCCAGATGCTTTGGGGTATTACTACTGAAACACTGCACAGCTGGGCAGCACCGGATATTGAGGACGAGAACCAGCTGAAGGGCTATGCTGCTTCACCGGGTATCGTGGAAGGCACCGCCAAGGTCCTGCGTTCCATCAATGACTTTGGGGAAATCAACGAAGGAGACATTCTCGTAGCACCCATAACTCATCCCAGCTGGAGCCCACTGTTCAGCAAGATCAAGGCGGCAGTATCCGATATCGGTGGCACCATGTCCCACATGGCTATTGTTGCCAGGGAATACGGTATGCCAGCAGTTGTCGGAACGGGTTCTGCGACCAAGCGAATCAAGAATGGCCAGAAAATCCGTGTAGACGGCGATATTGGCACTGTCACTATCCTTGAATAATCAAGCATCCTGCTTCCCGCTCCGGTTTATCCGGAGCGGGATCAATTCATTGATAAAAAATCACGAAATTCCTTTTACCGTCCATTGATGGGAAAATGAAGCAGAAGTTTTCGGACTGTCTATTCTCGTGAAAATGCAGGGCCAGCCGGGGAAATACCCCCGTATTAAATGGGATGCTCTTGCTGATATTCACATTGCCGGAAATTTACCGGTAATTCACTGGACTATCAGTGATTAAACAATCAGTTTTACGTTACACTACTTCCTGCAATTTTTTAAAGATTAAAACACCGATTATGTCTGAGCATTCCCAGAATTATATATTATGGTTCAAGGATATTTCCCTTGATGATCGCCCTCGTGTGGGGGGTAAAGGTGGCAGCCTTGGCGAACTCTGCAATGCCAAAATCCCTGTCCCTGATGGTTTTGTCATCACCACAGAAGGATTTACAGCCTATCTCGACAAACTTGATGCAGAGCATGATATCCGCAGCAGAGTAGCTGCCCTTGATTCAGAGAATATGCCCGTCCTTAACCAGGCCTGTGCAGAACTCCGTGATTTGGTAGCCAGCGCCAACCCACCTGAAGAAATGGTGGCAGCGATCACTTCTGCCTACAGCAGTCTTGGCCATAACATTCCTGTAGCCGTGCGCTCAAGCGCCACCAGTGAAGACAGTGAGGAAGCCAGTTTTGCTGGACTACAGGACACCTACCTGTGGCAAAAGGATGCTGACCAGGTCGTGGACTCTATCAGGAAGTGCTGGGCAAGCCTGTATAACCCCGAATCGGTTTCTTACCGCCTGAAGCTGGGTTTGCCTGAAGATCAACTGGCCATGGCTGTTGTAGTACAGACCATGGTCAACTCCCGTTGTTCTGGTGTTATGTTCACCCGCAGCCCGACCACCGGCGACCGTTCCGTGATTACCCTGGAAGCTAGCTGGGGACTCGGCTCAAGTATCGTTAGCGGCGAGGTAACCCCGGACAAATTCGTTATCAACAAAATTACCAGTGAGTTTTCCGGCCGCGATATTGCCAACAAAACCATGGAACACATTCCTGATGAAAAAGGCGGTATCATCGATCAGGAAGTCAGTGAAGACCGGAAAAACATTCCCTGTATCTCTGACGAGGAAGTACAGGCTCTGGCAAATGTTGCCAGGCAAGTGGAAAAACACTATGGCATACCCCAGGATATCGAATGGGCAATCGATCAGGACGGAGATATCCTCCTGTTGCAAAGCCGTCCAGAAACCGTCTGGGCCGCCAGGGACAGGGCACCTGTGGCAAAACCCACCGATAAGGCTTTCGGTCATATATTCAATGTCCTTGGAGGGAAAAAGTGAGTCTTTCCCATGAAGATGTGCAGGAAATCCTGCGTTTGCTGGACGAGAGTGATTACGATGAACTCAATCTTGAAACGGAACGTTTCAAGCTGCGCATAACGCGATCACAAGATGGAAAAGGCTGGACACAGGAAAAGCAGACCAGCGGTAGCACCCAGGAAGCCAGCATTGCCGCCATAAAACCCACCGATTCCCGGGAGGAAGCAGCACCATCCGAAGAGGGACTCGTTGATATTCGCGCGCCGATAGTCGGTACCTTTTATCGGGCGCCCAAACCTGGCGCGGATCCTTTTGTGGACATTGGCACCACCATAGAGGACGGTACTGTTATAGCCATCATTGAAGTCATGAAACTGATGAACTCCATTCCAGCCGGCGTATCAGGAGAAGTTATTGAGATTCTGGCCGAGGACGCCCAGTTCGTTGAAAAAGGCCAGCTCCTGATGCGGGTCAGGCCTGCCTGATTTCTGTCATGACTATAAACAGACTACTCATTGCCAACCGCGGCGAAATAGCGGCCCGTATAATCCGAACATGTGATCAACTGGGTATCGAAAGTATTCTGGCAGCTTCAGAAGCAGACCTGGATTCCATCCCGGCAAGAATGGCCACTTCTGTCATCAATATAGGCCCACCTCCTTCTGGCCAAAGCTATCTGAACGTCAATGCCGTAATCCAGGCCGCGATTCAGGAAAAGGCACAGGCGATTCATCCCGGTTACGGTTTCCTTTCCGAAAACCCATCGCTGGCAAAAGCCTGCGCAGATAATGGCATCATTTTCATAGGCCCAACCATTGAGCAGCTTGATGCCATCGGGGACAAACTCAAGGCACGAAAAAATGCAGTCGATGCCAATCTGCCTGTCGTACCAGGAGGCTCTGTCAGTGAACCAGCTGAAGCCGAAAAACTGGCCAATGAAATTGGTTATCCCGTGCTGATCAAGGCCGTTGGCGGTGGCGGGGGACGGGGTATGAAAGTCGTACATGATGCTGCCAGCCTGGCTGAAACAATGACACTCGCGCGCGCCGAAGCAGAAAATGCCTTTGGGGATGACCGGCTTTATCTGGAATGCTACGTAGCAACAGGCCGCCATGTGGAAGTCCAGGTGCTTGGCGATGGCGACGATGTTGTTCACCTCGGTACCCGTGACTGTTCCATCCAGCGCCGTTACCAGAAACTCGTCGAGGAAGCACCTGCACCTGCACTCAGTGACACCCTGAGAAGCAGTATGGAAACAGCTGCCGTTGCCTTTGGTAAACATCTGAATTATCGCGGAGCCGGTACCGTAGAGTTTCTCGTTGATGTTGAACGCAACAGTTTCTATTTCCTTGAGATGAATGCCCGCATACAGGTGGAACATCCGGTGACAGAGGCCATTACCGGTATGGATCTGGTTGGCCAGCAAATCAGAATAGCCGAGGGTCGGGTGCTGGGTATGACGCAAGCCGATATTCATTTTTATGGCCATGCCATTGAGTGCAGGCTAAATGCCGAGGACTGCAATAATGACTTTCATCCCAGTCCCGGACTGGTTGAACGTGCGCTTTATCCTGCCGGTGAAGGTATTCGAATCGACAGTCACATAGAAAGTGGATGTACAGTTCCGCCCTTTTACGATTCTCTGCTTGGCAAGCTGATTGTCTGGGGAAAGGATCGGCAGGAAGCAGTCTCCCGCTTACAGTCAGCCCTCGTACACTGCCGAATAAATGGCATCCATTCCAACCTGGTGTTACACCGCGCGATTCTCTCGGATCCTGAATTTATCCAGGGAGGAATCGATACCGGATTTCTTCCCGCCAGACTGTCTTCAGGAGACTGGTTAACGGAGAACAATAATGACTGAGCTGAAACTTGTCGATGTCAGTATCCGTGATGGCAACCAGAGCCTTTGGAGCATGACAGGCCTGGGAACCAACCAGATAATGCAAGCCGCCCCCATCATGGAACGGGTAGGCTTCAGGGCAATCGACTTCACATCTTCCACGCACATGTCCATGGCTGTTCGTTCTCACCAGGATGATCCCTGGGAACGTATCCGTCTCATGAAACGAGCCTTGCCGGGAGTCCCCCTGCAATTCATTTCTACCGGCTTTCGTTTTATCAGCTGGGAAACCGCTGATCATGATTTCATGCGCCTGGCCTATCGCACACTCATGAAAAACGGTATCGGCCGATTCGTGCTTCTTGACCCCATGCATGACATGGATGCCCTGATGCAGGTAGCCCGAATAGTCAGGGAAGAAGGGGATGCCGAGAATATGGCGGCCCTGACCTATACACTCAGCGATGTCCATGACGATGCCTTTTATGCCAACTGCGCGCGTCAGATTGCTGCTTCCGGAGACTTTGACCTGGTCTATATTAAGGATCCATCGGGTCTGCTGACCCCGGAAAGGGCGCGTACACTGATTCCTGCCGTGAAAAAGGAAATCGGTAACATGCCACTGGAACTGCATTCCCATTGCACCATCGGACTCTCCCAGTTCAACTACATGGTCGGGGCAGAGCTGGGAGTTTCAGCCCTGCATGTAGCTATGGGGCCCCTGGCCCATGGTTCCTCCCTGCCCTGCGCCTCGCAAACCATTGCCAACCTGAAAACCCATGGCTATGACGTGGATGCAGATGAAAATGCGATCAGGGAACTCGAACAATTTTATTTTGCCCTGGCAAGGGCTGAAGGGCTGCCCTGCGGACAGCCCCAGGCCTACGATGCTTCTTTCCTGCGTCATCAGATTGCCGGTGGTGTAATGACAACAACCCGACGCCAGCTTGCCGAGGTGGGGCTGGAGCACAAGTTTGATGACGTCATGGCGGAAGTGGAACGTGTTCGCAGTGAGCTGGGCTCACCAATTATGGTGACACCTTTCCCGCAGATTGTGACCACACAGGCGATGTTCAATGTCATGGGTAATGAACGTTACGAACAGATTCCTGATCAGGCCATTCGCTATATTCTCGGCCGGTTTGGCCGCCCTACGGCACCGGTAGATCCGAATGTACTGGACAGAATCATGTCACTGCCGCGAACCAAAGAGATTGAGGCGGAACCCATCATGATGACCCTGAAGGAACGTCGCGGACGTTTCCCAAAAAGCATGTCTGATGAGGAATTTTTGCTGCGGGCCGTGATGCCAAATGAACTCATTGATACCATGAAAAGCAGGGCGCCCAACGGACTACACTACAATCCGGAAATTGCCCCGGTGATCAATCTGCTCAAGGGACTCAGAGACAGGGAAAAGCCTGCCCGCATCAATATCCGGAAGGAAGACTTTTCCCTGGATCTGCGAAAAAAATCCAACCCCTGATTCTCAAAACAAGGCTTAACTGAACATATAAATCTCCCCGTCCAGATGCGAATGCCGGGCGACTCAAGTATAGTGACGACTTTTGTCAGGCATGCCTGACCAGAAGCGGAAATGGAGCTTCCATCAAGGTCTGTCATTAATTTATCAACCCAAGTACAGCAAATTCATACTATCCAGAGATACCGTTACTCATGAAGATTGAAGCCATCCCAGTTGGAGATAATCCCCCCGACGATATCAATGTCATCATTGAGGTGCCTATAGGCGGACAACCCATCAAATACGAGTTGCACAAGGATTACGGGACCATGGTAGTGGATCGTTTCCTGTACACACCCATGGCTTATCCCGGAAACTATGGTTTCGTTCCCCACACCCTGTCAGAAGATGGAGACCCCATTGATGTCATGGTCTGCAACACACGACCATTGATGCCGGGCTGTGTCATTAATGTACGCCCCATTGGTGTGCTCATCATGGAAGACAATGCGGGAATGGATGAAAAAATAATTTCTGTCCCTTCGACTCACCTGACCAAGCGTTATGAAAAAGTGCATGACTTTGGCGACTTACCGGAAATAACCCTGCAGCAGGTGGAACATTTCTTTGAACACTACAAAGATCTTGAGCCCGGCAAATGGGTCAAAATTGGTGATTGGCAGAATGCTGAAAAAGCCAAATCCTTTATTGTTGATGCCATTGAACGCTATAAAAGCCAGTAAGCAGGACTACCTCTGAATGAATACTCAAGCCATTGAACGATTGAAAAATACCCGCGGTTTTGTCTTTGATATGGATGGCACCCTGATCCTGGGGGACAAGATCAACAACAACATGAAGACCCTGCCGGGTGCACCAGACTTTATTAAGCTACTAATAGAGAACAGCATCCCCTATGTCGTCATGACCAACGGGACAGCCCGTTCTCCTTCTGCCTATGTAAAAGTACTCAGTGATGCTGGCATTCCCATGAATGAAAATACCATGATGACACCAAGCAGTGTGGCGGCCATCTATCTGAAAGAACAGGGCTACAAACGGATCATGGTGCTGGGCTGTCCTGGGGTATATGAACCTCTGCAGGATCTTGGTCTGGAAGTGGTATTGTCCAGCGAGGAAAACCCTGGTCCGGTTGATGCTGTTTATATCGGCTGGTACCGTGAATTCGGTTTCAGGGATATTGAGAATGCCTGGATAGCCTGCCGTGACGGTGCTGAACTGTTCACTGCCTCCGATGTGCCGTTTTTCGCTTCGGCCAATGGTCCTGCTATCGGCACTTCATGTGCACTGGCAGCGGCCCTGAAACCCCTGACCGGCAAGGATGCCAAAGTACTTGGAAAACCTTCAACCTATGCTATTGAGGCTGCGGCCAATCATCTCGGTTTGCAGGTCAACGAGATTGCCGTTGTAGGGGACGATGACCGTTTGGAGGTGCCCATGGCCAGAGACAACGGCGCCATGGCGATATATGTTCATACAGGAACTGGCGGTCCCCATGCCTTTGATGACAGGCCTCAGGCAGAATGGCCGGACCTGTCCCTGGCTAACGTGGGAGAACTGATCCCGCTCTATGGTCAATAAACCGCTTCCAGCCAACCCGGGAAAAATTGTACTGCTCAATCCGACCAAGTACCTGGGCAACCTGTTGCTGGCCGGCGGACTCATGCAGGCCTTTGCGACATTCTGTGAGAAGAATCATATTGAGTGCCGGATTGTGCTTGATGCAAGTTTTCGGGAATTATGTGAAGGCAGCTTTCCATCGGGAGTGGTTATCTGGTTCCCGCGCAGAACCATCAACAGGGCAGGTCCGCTTCAAAAATTGCTGCTCTACCGGCAAACACTCAGGACCCTGCGCCGCTTCAAGGCTGATATCGCCTTCAATATCGAAGAGGATTCTGCTACCAGCCATCTTACTCGCCTGTCTGGTGCCCGTTTCAAGCTGGGGTGCAGCCCAATTAGGCACAAACGTGGTTACGATCATGTCCTCCCTGTTGCATTCGAAAACAGGAAGCCTGGACAAACACACCGCTGGCACAGTTTCTATGAGGTTTTTGCTGCACTGGGAATGCCATCTCCGAAACCCGGTTATATTGATCTTCGACTTCCTGCGCTTTCCAAACCATTGCATACCAGGCTTGAGAAAGCAGGCTGGGATTCCCGGACACACACTATTGCCCTGCATGCCGGTGCTACCAAGGAATACAAGAAATGGCCGCTGCCCTATTTTATCCGCCTGACGGAAAAACTGACTGCAACAGGATTTCAGGTTGTCCTGCTCGGAGCCGGTGAGGATGACCAAAGAGCTAACAGGGCGATTCTTGATAGTCTCGCAGAAGAGAACAAGCCAGTTGATCTGTGCAACAAACTTTCGCTGTTCGAACTTGCCCAGTTTCTTCCCAGATGCGAAGCCATGGTAGGCAATGACAGTGGTCCCTTTCATCTGGGATCGGCCCTGGGCGTGAAGGGCTATGTCTTGTGGGGACCGACGAACCGGGCTATATGGGGACCGCTTGGCCATCAAAGTGAAGTGATAACAGGACAGCTTGACTGCGATCCTGCCTGCAACAAGGGAGCTTGTCTGCATAATCATCGTTGCTTACAATCACTTGATCCAGATACTGTTTTCGAAAGAGTGATAAATGGCACTCCTCATGCAGTCAGTGAAAAATTCAATACCAACGAGAAACTGTAAACAGGCCAATCATGCGCATCCTGACACTACACAACGTCAATGATTTTGAACACCTTGATCGCCCCGACACCTACAGGGGAGTTTCATTGGCTTCACCGGCCCTGGATATACTGACCGACTTCAGACTCAGTATGCCCTTTGTCGTGGAGTCCTCGATAAACGTACTGGAAACAGAGGCCATGATGAAGAGGGCCCATGTACGCCTGAAGTTTGTTATTGACAAGGATGAACGCTTTCTTGGAATTGTCACGGTGAGCGACCTGTCAAAGGATAACCTGCAGAAATATCTGGACGCCGGCTTTCAACTGGAAGATATCACCGCATCCCAGGTCATGACGCCCCGCTCTGCGTTGAAAGCGTTTGACTACGACGAACTGGCAGAGGCCTCTATTGGCGACTTGCTGACATCTCTTCAGCTCACCAATCTTCACCACTGCCTGGTCAAGGAAAAATCCACCGGCATGATCAGAGGCTTGATTTCTGCCAGTGATTTCGCCAAAAAGATGGATATACCCATGCCCTATGAGGGTACCCCTTCATTTATCACCCTGTATAACACGCTTGTGGAAAGGCAGGGACTGATGACGGAAAAGGCCGGATAAAGCAGTCACTGTAAAAACACGTAATAAAAGCGCACCTGCAGCATCTCTTTCCTGATTGTGTCACTAGCAGAAACTGCCGGCCTGAAGGGAGAGTTTTTCAGGTAAAGCTCCAGGCGTTTCTCCAGCGCCAGCGTTGTTCCTGCCGAAGAGCCAGTCACGTCAATATGGTTTGCCGTGCCAATTCTGTTAATGGAAAAATTCACGTCAATATATCCGTCATAATCAAGCGAGACTGAAGGCTCAATACCGAACTTTTCCCGGGAATTGGGTTTGGAGGTGAACAACGGAAGTTGAAGCGGTAAAGACGGATCAAACAGGGCCTGAATCTCCTCTGCAGATAAACCGCTGGCCAAGGCCTGCGCAAAGGCTTCCCGGTATATGCTGGTGGCGGCATCCGAATAATCAAATAACAGATGCCAGTCGCCCAGCTCTAACATCACAGTAATGTGTTCCAGGGGAGTCGCTTCCGGATCATTTTCAAGATACTGGAGAATCCTGTTGAAGGTTTCCAGTCCCGTCAGGTAGCCGGCTTCGTTACGCCTGAGAAATTTCCAGCGGTTTGCGGTATTGGACTCATACCTGGCCCTTGTCAGGTAATAATGTGGCTCCCGAAGCATGTCCACGGTGTAACCGAGGAGAAAAACCGTCTCAAGAAACTTGTACTCAAGATCCAGTAATCGGGGATTGTCATAATCCGCGTTATCCAGTACCGAGCTGATCGCTTCAAAATACGTATTCTTGGCCTGTATGAGATTACGGATCGCATAACGCCGGGCAGGATCCTCGATATCCGGCACACCACTGAGGGGAAGCATTTGTTCAAAGTGTACTATGGGCTCATCCACCTCCCCCCTGACAATAGTCTGGTCAAATTTTTCCATATTACTGTCACCCAACCGGGAGAGCATGGGAATAGTTGCACTGCTTTGTGTATCGGACAACTTGTCGTTTAGGAATACCAGGTAACGCTGGTTGTCGTTGGCCGCCGCATACTCCCCCAGGGCGAAGTAACTCTCTATCATGCGTTCTACGATCGGAAACTGGTCTACATGATATAGACCATTGTTAACACGGCTTATGTGGTCTGCGCGCTTTAGACTCTCCAGGGCCTGCAGATGATCGCCTAGATCCTGGTACAAAATTCCCAGGGAAAGTAACTCCTGGGTCAGGGAGGGTGCGAAGGGGCCCTCGCTATTTTCTATGACCGATATTCCCTGGCGGTAGTTATCGATGACCTCTTCGACTTCTGCGGAAGAACCCGGTGTAATATCGGGATATGCTGAAGTATCGGGAGGCGTAATTAAGGCCAGGGACGTTAAATTCCCAACACCGGACATGTCTCCAATAGATAAAACGGGTGTAATAACCGGCGCTTTTTCCATTAATACCGGTTCGAAAACCAGTTTATCCATGCGCTCTTGCGATTGTCCATGCAAAGGAACTGTCATGCACAGGGCAATACACATCAGAAAAAAAATGGAAAGTCTTCTTGGCTGTGACATGCGACTCGTTTACCAGACTATACTGTATGGGCCATTTTGATACGATCAGGATACAAAAGCAGACCTCCCCATAAAATTTATATTGCAAAAACTTTTTTCAGGTCGCAATTTCATTTCTTTCAATACATTTACTTCACTTGTTCAACCGCATTATTTACCCATAAATCCCCTGTAATTCATATAGTTAAATAATTATTAACGATATTTAACGGGTTAATTATTGTTCGATAACAGTTAATCCCCATAAGACATTTAATCTGGATCAAATGCGTCTCTGACCACCTACCCCATACTTGACCTATTAATAGTAAAAAGGGGTCGTCCATGAATACTTTGTATAAAAAGAACACTTTAGCGCGCACCATTAGCGCCGTGATTCTTGGTGGTTTTGTCGCGCTTCCGGCACTTGCCCAGGAGATTGAAGAAATTCAGGTGGTCGGAGTACGTCAGCGTCTGGAACAGGCCGGTGTTCTCAAGGACACCATCGAACGCACGGAGCTGGTAGGCAGCGATAAACTGGAGACAGCCACACAGATATTTACCAGTTCCGCACTGCCCTCCCCGTAGAGAATAAGTACGATCCCGGCCATATTGGCAGCAGCAGCAACATTGATCAGCTCGTTCCCGCAAAGTACGGAAATAATTAATCGTCTGGGTTCCTCCAGCAGACTGTAGAGGTGGGCTGCCTGGGGATGCTCTTCACTGCGCAGCTGTTGCAGATCCAATTAAGACAGGGAGAAAAGTGCAGTTTCAGATCCCGAGAAAAAGGCCGACCCGATCAGCACCATGATCTGCAACAGGATTCTCAGCAACATGTCCTGGGTCACAAGCAGTCCCGGGTCAAAGACAAGCCATCCAAACAGGGTTTCCATATGCCCCTACCTGCCCGGCTTTCCGGTTTCGGACAGGTCTGTCTGCAGCCGTTCCTGCCCGGATTTATCGATATGACTGACAGCCACAGCGACCAGACCGGAAACCAGAAAAGCCGGTAACAGGACATCCAGGGCGTTGAGGAAGGTCACGCCGTTTTCCCAGCCAATTATTGAGAATAAAGGAGGCACGACAAACTTGAACAGGATAGTGGCCAGGAAGCCTGCCACCATGGCCCAACGGGCCGCCAGGGCAGTCAACCCTGACCAGCACAGACTTAAAATGATCACCGGACAGAAGGTGGCCGCAATACCGGACCAGCCAAAAATGATAATCCAGAAAATCCCATTCTCGATATCGTAAAGCAGGATGCCCATACCAATGCCGAAGGCAATCAGCGCCAGGATGACGGTCACCTGTTGGCTGAGCGTCATCAGAGCATCGTCATGCATTTCGGGATGGCGGATTTTCTGCCAGTAATCACGGACGGCGGCACTGGAGGCTACTACGAGCAGGGAGTCAATGGTGGACATAATCGCGGAAAGCACCATGGCGATATACATGCCCGCAAAAAACGGCAGGAGCAATGCCTGGGACATATATGGCAACACATTGTCTGAATCAAACCCCAGGTCGGCATCGGTAAACAATGCACGCCCTGCCATCCCCAGCAACACTGCGCCAGTATCTGCCATGAAGGTCCAGAGCATGGCCACCAGGGCACCTTTGTTGATCTGGCTCTCATCCCGAATTGAAATAAAGCGCACAAACACCTGTGGAGACCCCAGAAACCCAATACCAATAGCCAGTAAACCCAGGGTCTGGACGATAGCCAGGGTCGACCATCCCTGCCCTGCCGTCAAGGTCAGATGACCCGGAAAATTTTCGGAAAGTGTCGTGATGAAACTGGTGAAACCACCAAGTTCCAGCAGACCGACTACAGGCAGAATGACCAGGCCCGCCACCATCAATAGCCCCTGGAATACATCGGACCAAACCACGGCAATGAATCCGCCCTTGGTGATGTATAGCATCACCACCAGAAAGCCGATGGTCGCTCCAAGATAGTGATTGATATCGAGAAAGGCATTGAAGGCCTTGCCGGTAGCAAAGACCTGGGAGCCTGCATAAATAGGAACAAACACTACCAGAGCACCGGCCGCAATGAGACGCAGCCAGTGACTGTTATCCCTGAAACGGGATTCCAGATAATCGGGAATCGTGACACTGTCATACTCGTCAGTGAGCCGTTTGAAAGGTTTGGCCATCCACAGCCAGGCAATACCAACCCCCAGTAATTCACCGACCGCAATCCAGAGACCCTGCAGCCCAACAGCAAAACCGGTGCCAGTGACCCCAAGCAGCAGCCAGGCACTCTCACCAGTGGCGCGGGCGGAAAAGGCCACATTGATGAAACCCAGCTTCTTGCCGCCAGCATAGTAGTCACGAATGTCATGCATGCGACGGGAGGCAAGTACCCCTATCAGCAGAAGCACACCGCAATAAAGGAATACGGCCAGCGATTTCCAGGCTATGTCGGAAATTTATCTTCTCCCTATCTTGGTGACAGGTAAGCGCCTATATCGGCCAGATCCTTGTCACTGATCTCCGTCTTGCGAAAAGGCGGCATGATTTTAACCCCGTTACGAACGAAAGCCGCTACCAATTCGGGTGTCAGGTCCTTGCGCTCTTCCAGTACTGCGGGCTTTTCCCCCTTGTAGAGAATTTCAAGGGCCGATGTACCGGGATGCTTACGCCCTCCGGGAGCATGACAGGGAGAACACCAGTGTTCATAGACTTCCCTGCCATGGGTAGGATCCGGTACCTGGGCAAACACTATCTGGGATAAAGACAAAGTGATGGGTAGCAACAGTTTCTTATACATTATCACTGTCCTCCCTGAGATGTTTTGGCCAGATACCGTAACGGCCCGCTGAAATAATGCCTCTAGGATCGACGGCATCTTTCAGACGCTGTTGCAGACGCATCAGGGCATGGTCGTTGAATGAATAGGCCTGTGCACAATCATCCATAAAGGCCGTATGGGTTCGATACTCCCCCCACCCATGTTCAGCCGCCACTTTCACCAATTCCCGGAAAATCTCCCGGGTTTTGCGATTGGTATCAGCATCTCTTGTCACGGTAAAACCTACCAGGATGGTAAAGGTACGCTGGTGGTAGGAATATGGCGGCACATTGAAAACCGTACTTGCCCCCATTTCCCGCAGGACCCGCGCAAACACCTTGTTCGACTCCAGTACGGCTTCGCCGGTCATGGGTACTACCGGTGAAAAGCCCAGATGGCCATTGCTGCCCGTTGGATTGAAATTGGATCGATTCCCAAGTTGGAATACTGACATGGAGGGTACGCCCAGGTGGTTTTCATCCGCTGTCTGCATCAACTCCTCGTAGGGCATGGGGAAGTTCAGGGATTCCTGGTCCTGGAAGCGAACCCCTTCAATATGAGAGAACTGACGCTTCACATACTCCCAGGAGCTGTCCACAATCTCCCGGGGGCCATAGAACTTGAACTGGGAACTCCAGAAAGGGGTATCAATACCCTGCGCAAATTCATCAAGGATACGAATATCCTCTTCATTGGCCCGATCATAACGTTCCTGCATTTCCGGATTCTGGCCCAGGACAAACTGCATGGGAGACTGTACACCAGCATTGGTGTTAAGGATGCCGCTGTACATCATTTTGGCGGTCACGCGAACCAGTTCATGGACATCGTTGTATCCCATCACCTGCACCGAACCGGAGCGGAATGCTTCTGGTGCCGGGTAAAGCCAGAAGCCCATCTTTGTAACCACGCCAAAATTGGACTGGGCAAACAGGCCGTCCAGCCAGGGCCCAAAACCCCAGCGATACTGCTGCCAGGTTTCCGCATTGGGCAGAGCACCCATTCCGGTCCGTACCATATCCCCATCGGCCAGCACTACCTCCATGCCACAGTGGGCCTCAAAGTGATCGCGGTAGGGATTCACGGTATAACCGACACCATGATCAAGGGCATTGCCAATGAGACTGCCCCAGCCCGGATCCGGACAGTCAATCCACAGATCCAGTCCGCGCTCCTGTATATAATTGTAAAGATCAAAATAGGACACACCCGGTTCTACCAGGGCGAAAGCGTTTTCCTCACTGACCTCGATGATACGATTCATGCGTTTCAGGTCGAGGACCACTGAACCATTAAGGACCGGGGCGGATCCCCCATAGCCGAGGTTTTTCCCGGTAGAAACAGGATAGACGGGGATCTGGTATTCATTGCAGATACGCATCAGTCCCTGCACTTCCTCGGCGGTTTGCGGTGCCAGGGCAATAGAAGGAATTTTTTCCTCCTCCTCACCCCATAACGGGGAATAAGCGTCCCGGTAAAGATCCACATCGCCCTCTTCGGTAAAAACCCAGTCACGGCCAATGGTGGCTTCAAACTCACCAATAGCCCGGTCGAATGTGGACTGGCTGACGCCTGGTGGATATCTCATGCAATAACCTCGTAACGCATTGTTTTTATTAAAATAAGAAAATTCTACAAAAGAAAGCCTATCACTTTTTCTTTCGGCAAGTACACACTACATCCAGGCCGGGAAAAACATGCCAAACAAACATTCTTCGCAGCATGTATCACCAATCATGATCTGCAGTAATCAAGGCATTAGACGCTGGCAGGTATAACCTGCTTTATTCTGACAATGATGTATCCAAGGGATGAGCATAAGTTTCCCGAGCGGAAAATGCTGTGATGGCGACTACCACAGTCACGGCAAATGCAAAGCCGCCTACCACCAGCGGAATATTATCTGCTCCCGGTGGTGCGATAGTGACAAAGAGTGCGGGAAAGAAAGCCGTCAGCATCGTGCCAAGATTCTGGGAGATCGCCATGGCGGTGACCCGGACATTGGCCGGAAAAAGCTCCGGATAAAAACAGGGAAAAACCGCATTGTAGCCCTGGTAAATCACTCCCCACATCAACAGTGAGAACCCGATGGCCATGGGAATATTCTGTATGCTGATCGCATAAAGATATACGAAAGATAACAATCCTGCCCCGATGGAACCGAATATGATGGGTTTTCGTCTGCCAACCTTATCCGACAGTTTACCGACCATGGGGATGACAAAAACAGCGATAATATTACCCAGTACCGGAATCCATAGGTAGATCGATGCCGAAAAACCTATTCCGTAACTTTCCTGTACTGCGTAAGCTGCCCCAAAGACTGTCGCAACTACCGGGATAACATTCATCAGTGACATGATCGCGACCCGCAGCATATCCCGCCAGTGATGCCTGAGAGCAAAAAACAGGGGGGCCATCTTTTGCACGACCTCATCCTGTTTGGTAAAGACCGGAGATTCCTCGACATTCCGGCGAATGATGAACGCCGCCATAATCACGAAGAAACTGAGCAGAAAAGGTATCCGCCAACCCCAGGTCTCAAAATCTTCAGGGGCCAGGAACGCCGCAAGAGGCAGGAACACTGCCGCCGCAAGAATCTGCCCTGCCTGAACTCCCTGCAGCGTAAAGCTGGCATAAAAGCCTCGCTCCCTGGCAGGTGCATGTTCCAGAATCATGGTACTGGCACCGGAAATCTCACCCGCTACAGCAAATCCCTGAACAAGCCTCAGAAGCACAAGTAACAGTGGTGCTAACCAGCCAATCTGGTTATAGGTAGGCAGAAGGCCCACCGCCATGGTTGAGCTTCCCATCAGAAACATACACAGCAGCAACACTTTTTTGCGCCCCTGGGTATCTCCCCAATGGCCCAGAAATATCGCCCCTACGGGTCTGGCCACATAACCAACCCCATAGGTGGCGAGGGAAGCCACAATGGCAACACGCGGATCTTCAGAAGGGAAAAATAGCTGCGGAAAGACCAGTGCAGAAGCGGTGGCATAGATAAAGAAATCATAATACTCAAGTACCGACCCAATCCAGCCACTGGCTGTGGCCCGCCGTGTATTAATCTGCGATGCAGATCCTGATGTAAAAAATTGAGCCAGCATAATTATATTTTTATTGTTATCAGTTTCGCTGCACTTAACACCATCAGCGGTGAGCCGTGCTCCCATACGGACATATCAATTGACGATATGTCTAGTCTTCTTTGGAGCGGTCATACTCTCCAAGTCCCGGCTTATAGGTTTTGTCATCAATGAATTGCTTGATACCGGTTTTACGTCCTTCATTATCAAAGAAGTTGGCTGACTCCTGGGCCCTGATCAAATAATCTTCGGCATTGTCATAAGTCATTTCCATTACCCGGCGGACAGCATCCTTAGTGGCCTTCACGGCTACCGGATTTTTTTTCAGTAAACGATTGGCCCAGTCAGTGACATATTCCCTGAGCGAGTCCAGCGGTACGGCCTCATTGACCAACCCCCACTCGGCTGCCGTTTTACCATCCACATTCTCCCCCATCAGAGCATGGTACATGGCCCTGCGCATGGATAGCAGGTTAGTCGCCACCTTGGTGGCACCACCGCCGGGCAGAATGCCCCAGTTGATTTCACTCAGGCCAAACTGGGCTTCTTCTGCAGCCACGGCCAGGTCACAGGCAAAGAGCGGGCCATATCCGCCACCGAAACACCAGCCATTGACCATGGCTATGGTCGGTTTCTGGTACCATCGCAGACGTTCCCACCAGCCATAGGCCTCACGCTGGGATTTTCGGATTGCTTTTAGACCCCCGGCTTCCGTCTCACGAAAATATTCTTTCAGGTCCATGCCTGCAGACCAGGCTGTCCCTTCTCCAGACAAAACCAGTACACCCACATCATCGCGAAACTCCAGATCTTCAAGTACACGCATCATCTGCCTGTTGAGCTTGGGGTTCATGCAGTTACGTTTTTCAGGTCGGTTGAATTTGACCCAGGCAATCCCGTTTTCCACCTCAAAGGCTACCGTATCCTGTTCTTCTCTTTCCGGCTTTTCCGAATCAGTCATATCGAACTCTCTTATTATAGATTTATTGAAAATTAATCCTGTGGATGGGTATAACGTCATTATTCGTCATCTACCCGAGCAGCATTCCTTACCAAAACTAATAGTAACAGGCCTGTTAAAACCACCCCAGAACGGAATTGAAAAATGTCTCTTCCAACTGAAGTTCCTTGCCGGTAAATACAGTGAAGGCATCCAGCCCCTGGTTTATCCAAAGGTCAAATCCTGTCAGGCAGTCAAGCCCCTGTTCTCTGCAAGTCGTCAGAAAAAGCGTTTCCAGCGGCGTGTACACTGCATCAAAGGCCCATTGCTGTGCTCCTATCAACTCAGGATCAATGGCTGACCCGGGATGACCATGCATCCCCATCTGGGTGCAGTTCACCAGACCATCGGCACTCTTTATGCTCTCCCTGACGTCCTTTTCGGAGACTACACTGGCTTGAATTCCCTGTTGTATAAGTCCCTGAACCAATGAAGTACTCTGCACATTGTTCTGGTCATACACCAGTATCTCTTGACAGCCCAGCTGGCCAAGAGCCATGGCAACGGCTCGCCCTACACCGCCGGCACCAGCAATGTATACGCGGCCAGGGAGACTTTCATTACGCCCTGATTCATAGGCCCTGATAAAGCCGCTGTAATCCGTATTCGTTCCCAGTATATCGTCGCCTTCAAACCTGAGCGTATTATAGGAACCGATTTTTTCATGGCCAGCCTTACCGGGCCGCGTCGCCAGTGAGGCAACTAGCTGTTTATAGGGATGAGTTATATTAAGCCCGACGTAACCAGCTGCTGATGCCCGGGCAACAAATTCAAGGGGATTAAAATTTTCCATTAATTGACTATCGACAAGCTGGTAATCAATACTGATTCCGGCCAATTTACTCAGATACTCCTGTAATGCCGGCATCCTGGAATGTTGTAAACCGGAACCCACCAGGCCCAGGTGTAATGTCTTCATGGGTAACCACATTCCCTTTCGAATATCACAATCTTCTGAAGTGCTTTTTTACGGATTTTTCAGATAGGCTATCAATGCCTGGCGTGCGTCCGGGTCAAAAATGCCATTAAAGGTTTCACACATGTCAGGCACTGGATCCTGCGGGTCAATCAACCAGGCATCAAGTCGAACCTCAGTCCATTCAAAACGCCTTGACTGAATGTCAGTAGAATACTCGAATCCTTCAACACTGGCTGACATGCGACCGACTATCCCCTCAAGATGTGGACCAAGCATGAACGGTTTTCCAGGATCCATGGAATGACAACCTACACAGCGGGCAAACTGCTTTCTTCCCCTGGTAATCAGATCTTGGTCAAACTGCTCTACGGCTCCCTTGCTCTTGCCAGGGACAACGTTAAAGCCAGCGCAACCAGCAATCATACACACTGACAAAAAGATCACTGGAATCAAACCTTCCAGTTTACGAGGACACATAGCATAAATGCTATCTTCTCCAAGACAGTAATGAGAATTAAAGCGGAATTATAGCCTGCCAAAGGATTTGGTGGCATTAATAAACACAACTGGCTAAATAACCCAGGTTGCTTATTAACTTAAATCGAAGAACAGCTTACGAATACCATGGAAAGCTCGAAATAAAAGGCCATGACAGATAAAATAACTACTCTTCCATTCCAACAAGAACGCCACGATTTTGAAAACTGAATTTCTGGGCAAAACCCTTTCTGGTCCCTATACCATCCCTTCCGGCATCGTGACCTGTGCCGCTCCCATTATCCAGCGATTTTTTGACCAGGTTCCCGAGGTCGGTGTGCTGACCACCAAAAGCATCTGCCTGGAACCCAGGGCAGGATATCGGGAACCAATCCTGAGCCAGTACGCCCCGGGCTGCTTCGTTAATGCGGTTGGCTTGACCAATCCGGGTGCTGAGAAATCCGCAAGCTTGATGGCAGAACTGGATATTCCGGAAGACCGCTTTCTGCTGGTTTCCATTTTTGGCGGTAGTGTAGAGGAATATGTGGAAGTGGCCAAAATCCTTGCACCAGTGGCCGATGGACTGGAACTCAATCTTTCCTGTCCCCATGCCAAGGGATATGGGATGGCCATGGGCCAGGATCCCGAGTTAGTGAAGGAAATTACCGCGGCAGTTAAAGCCGTAGTAGATATTCCCGTTGTGCCTAAACTGACTCCCAATGTGTCGAATTTTGCTGAAATAGCCCAGGCTGCTGTCGATGGCGGCGCTGATGCTCTCTGTGCCATCAACACCGTCGGGCCGGGACAGCATACCCGCCATGGATTTCCCGTACTGAGTAACGGTGAAGGCGGCATGTCAGGTAAAGGCGTACTTCCTATCGCCCTGAAGTGTGTTAACCAGATCAGGGACCTGGGTGTTCCTGTCATCGCCTGTGGCGGCATCTCAAGTGCAGATAATGTACGATCCTTCCAGCAAGCCGGAGCAACCATCTTCGGTATTGGTTCTGCCCTCATTGGAATGACCACAGACGACATTGCCCATTACTTCAGGACTCTGACGGCGGATATGTCGGGTGACACGAATACCGCTGAAACCGAGATACGCTACAACGTGGATATGGAGTTTGCTCCACTGACTCTGGTTGAAAACAAACGTGTCTGTGAAGACATCTGTATTCTGACTTTCGACAGAAAAGTATCTGTCAAAGCGGGGGAATTTATTTTTCTCTGGGTACCCGGACTGGGAGAAAAACCCTTCTCTGCCCTGACAGATGATCCTTTCTCATTGGTCATTATCAACCTCGGGCAATTTACCGAGGCCCTGATGAGCCTGACTCCTGGCACAGAAGCCTATGTCAGGGGCCCTCATGGGATCGCGGTATTGCCGCCAAAAGGCGCAAAAATCATGGCAGTATCCGGGGGTACCGGCCTGGCAGCTGTTTACCAGATAGTGCGGGATCACGGCAATGCGGAACTCTTTTTCGGTGCCCGCAGCAAGGATCGTCTGTACTTCATTGACGAATGCAAGGCTATCGGCCCTACCCATATTGCTACTGATGATGGTAGTGAAGGTTTCAAGGGAGTCGTCACTGAATTACTGAGACAGCGTCTCGCTGAAATGAGTCAGGATGAGCTGGACTCGCTGGTTTTTTATAACTGTGGACCTGCACCCATGGTCCATGCTGCAGTAAAAGTGCAGAGAGAGTTCTGCAGACCTGACCAGATCTTCAATGCCATCGATTACCTGACCAAGTGCGGCGTGGGAATCTGCGGCGCCTGTAATTCACCGGATGGACGCCGGCTGTGTGTGGATGGTCCTTTCCTGGTGGATGCCTAGTTATATTCAGGTGCTGATGCGGAGAAGTCAGCATACGGCTGTGTGCCTTTTGCCGACCCACGGGTGACAGTGAGGA
>Ga0181552_10000207_pt1 | contig 42555 bp, 38 predicted proteins | sample 011ome_18_FD_130583 | JGI IMG/M metagenome (GOLD analysis project Ga0181552, IMG submission 130583) | Coastal salt marsh microbial communities from the Groves Creek Marsh, Skidaway Island, Georgia - 011501BT metaG (megahit assembly) | ecosystem: Environmental > Aquatic > Marine > Intertidal...
ATCATTAATTTCTAATTTTTTTATTTTTGATTTAAAATTTTTTTTTATTGGAATAAAAATACATCTAAAGAATAGGTATATTATTAAAAACTGACTCATATAGCCTATTGAAGAGATCATCATAAATAAAATAAATAAAAAAATGTAAGTTTTATCGATATGATAATTTTTAAGACCAACAGTTGAATAGGAATAATAAAAAATTTTTCTAAAGATTTTTGCTAAACTAGAGCCACTAATATTGTCTAGATAATTGACAGGTGATTTAAAATTAATTTTACTTGGAAATTTTTTTAATTTTAAGTTATTTAAAAACACTCTATCATAGCCTGATCTAAAATTTTGAAAGTAGCCAATTTTATTAAATAGAGATTTTTTAAAACAACTTGATGGTATACAGCCGCCAAATCTGTTCATCCCATATGTTTGTATTAAATATGCTCTATCTAATGAATTCTTAGATTTAAAAAAATAACAACCTTGAATATATTCTCTTTCATTTGGTGAAATTTTTTTTTTTAAATTTGAGATAAAATAGTTATTTATAGATAATCCAATATCAAAAAAAGCAACATTTTTATGACTTGCTAATTTAATTCCAATATTTTTTGCTGATGATGGATATTGTTTTTTTTTATTTTTTACAATCTTAATCTTATTTTTGTTATTTATGTTGTTAAAATTTTTTAAAAATAACCTTAACTTCAATTCAGAATTATCGTTTGAATTATTATTAACAAAAATAACCTCATCAGGCCTATCAACTTGCTTTAAAATATTTCTTGTAGATTTAACTATTTTTTTTGACTCATTGTAAAATGGAATAACAAGTGAAATTTTTTTAAAATTCATTTTTTTATATTAATTTTCATTTTTTAATTAATCCTAAATTTTGACTTAATAAATAAGCATATACAAACTGCCCAATATTAAAGAAAATAAATCCATAATGAAAAGAGATAAATATAACTATAATCAAGTAGAGTATATTTGTTTTTGAAATATTCATAAATGATAAAGATAATAAAATAAAAATAATTAATCCAATAAGACCAGTAGCTACGTATAAACTAATAATTCCGTTATCACCTGAAGTCATTGGGTTACTTACATTTATCTGGCAACCAAAAAATAAATTATAACAACTTAAATTATGGTTAACTTCAAAAAAAAATTTCTCATAAAAATATAAATCAATATGATTTGAAAAAATCAAATCATTTGATAAGAAAAAATATTTAAAAAAGAATATTTTTTCACTCATAACATACATCACATATTCCCAGCTAATTTTTTGAGCAATATCTGGGTCTATAGCTAATGATACAAAAAATAATACAAATAAAGCTAAACAATATAAAATAAAATTTAGATAAAAATTAATTTTACTTACATCATTTAACAAAAATATAAATATGATTAAGGTTAAAAAGCCAGTAGTGCTAAATAAAAGTACAATAGTTAAAAAAATAAATATATTTTCAAATATATTAAATCTTATAAAATAAAATTTTTTAAGAATGAAATAAATAATCAAAATTGAAATAGCTGAAATAGAGGAATTGCCTGCAAATCCTGGCGGTCTTTTATAGAAATTAAAGAAGTAGGCTGTGTGCTCTTCTTGATGAATATTTATATCAAATAAATTAATAATAACAGCATCAAAATAAACGAACAAACAACATAAAAATAATACTAACTTTAATATATTTATTAAATTTTTATTCAATTCATATAATTGAAAAAATATAAGAAATAATACAAATCCAAAATAAAATTTGAAATTACTTAAAATACTAAATGAATATAATGAAGAACTACTATTTGACTTACCCACACTGTTTTTAAATAATATTAAAATTATAACAAAATATAATAAACTTAATAAAATTGAAAAATATTGAAACTTTGTAAAACTTAATTTTTGTAGATTAAAAAAAATTAAAATTAGTATTAAAAAATAAGATAATATAGATGTATCTAAAAAAACAGTTTCTGAAAAAAAAACTGACATTAATAAAATAAAAAAATATAAATTTATAATTTTTTCAGAATTTTTTTTTTCAAATACCATTAATTTTCTTCATAGCATTTATAATATTAATCCAGTTCCAATACCCCATAATTTTTTCTTTAACGATTTGAGTTGAGTCATTAGCCCAAATATCAAGTCTCGGTAAAATATGCTTGTTAGTATTTGCATTTACGCACCCAAATACACTTGAAGCACTCATATCATACTTATTTGATATTACTGATCTCAAAACTCTTTTATTGTATGCACCATGAGGAAATGAGATGGTTTTTACCTCTTTTCCAATTATCTGCTCAATAAAATCCTTACTTTTAATCAAATCATTGTCCAGATCAATCTGATCAAATGTTGTTAAATTGTTGTGAGTTTTACCATGTGAGCCAATTGAAACATTATCAAAGGTACTCAACTTTTTAAGATCTACTTCATTTAGATAAGTTTCATTATTTAAGTTAATAAAATCAGAAACAACAAATATATGATATGGAATATTATATTTTTGAAGAATAGGATTTGCATTAGTTAAGATATTTTTAAATCCATCGTCAAATGTAATAATAACTTTTCCACCTAAATTACGACAATTTAAGAACGTCTCAAATTCAAAATTATTATGCAAATATATAATAATTTTTTCAAAATCACTTACGCACATATCATATAAATCATTATTTTTTTGACTATCGTCACAAATAGAATGAAATAATAAAATTAAATTTGAATTTTTTTTGTGAATTCGAATTTTAGATTTTGATAAAAATTTAGAAAAATTATTATATAATGTATCTTTCATATTTTATTTAAATCTATGATACAATTTCCTTAAATTATTTTTTAAAAATTTATTTTTAAATATAATTTTTTTAATATTTAATAAAATAAAATAAAAGATACCAGCCAAGCTTATAATTTTTACATTATTAGAAGTCTTTATCGTATAATTTGACCATTTTTTTTTATATATTTCATCACCTATTGTAAAATCAAAAAAACTTATTCTTTTTTTTTCTGAATTTATTAATCTATATAATAATAAATTACCTGGGGATAAATATTTAAAGTTATAATCATATACTGGAAAAATATAATAGAATACTCTTTCATAAATAAAACCATAATGTGCAGAAACAATTTTGTTATTAATTTTTAAAAAAGATATATGCAGTTCATTATCTTTTAAAAATGATTTAAGAAAATTTATATAATTATCTTCTCTAAATAAATTCCACGAATTACTTCTTATATATTGCTCAGATTTTTTTGAGATTATATAATCAATTATCATGTTTTTCTCATTGTGATCACTTGATACTATAAATTTTAAATCAGATATTTTTTTTTCAATTCTTATAAAATCTTGTTTTAAAAATTTCAATTTTTTTTGATCCAAGATATTAATCTCATCATACATATCTGTATTAATTTTGTATGATTGAATAATTTGACTTTTAATAAAAGAATTTAGATCAAAAAATAAATTCCTATTATTATTAATTTCTTCAGGTTGATTTATTAAATTTATTAGATCAATTTTTTTATTTAGAATTTTTTTTTTTGCTAATATTTTAAATATATTCTCAATATCTAAAGAGTCATAATCTTTATCAATAATTGCTAAATTAAAATCTGAAAAGGGATATCCTGAAAATTCTAAAATATTTAAAAAATATGTCTTTTTTAAAAACATTGGAATTATAAGTTTACAGTTAGGGTTATTATTTTTTGTAATAATAAATATGACTGTAGAGCCGTTTTTATTACCTATGAATTTATACCAGTTATACTGCCATCTAAAAGTTTGAAATATAGTAATCGTAGATTTATTCCTCTTTTCTAATTCTAACCATTGTTTCTTTACATCTTCATTAAAACTATTGTGGATCAAAATTTTATATTTCTCTTTCATGCTAATCTATTACGATACAATTGATTTTTAATTGATCTTTTCTTTTATCTCTAACCTTTAAAACTTCTTTAGGCAATTTTGGCCAAATAATTATATTAAAATTATTTTCTTTTTGTATTGATTTTATTTTAGTTAATTCTTTTTTATTATGTATGTAGAAAGGAACCATCCATGGTATGATTTTCTTTTTGTATTCGTATACCAAAGAAATTTCATTTTTTTTTAGAATATTACAAATATTTTTAAATTTATAATTTCTTTTTGTAAGATCGTAATTCTTGTTTTTTAATACACTCAGGGAGTCATTATCAATAATTTTTTTTTCAAAATTAGTATTATAATTAATGTTTTTTTTATAAAGAAAAAAATCATATTTATTTTGAATATATCTTTTTAAAAATACAAGATATTTATTTCTTTTTATAATAAACATAATTTTTTTAATTATTGAAATTTTTTTGATAGGCAATTTGTAAACTTTATTAAAATTTGAAGCAAAAGAACTATGAACTTGAAGTATACCTCCAGAATAAATCTGAAGAATTTTTCTTGGTGAATTAATTGAAATATGACCAATTTCTCCTAAATTCTTTCCTTGATGTTTCCCATCAATACCATGACAATAATCTTCAATTAATATGTAGTTATTTTTTTTTGTAAAATTGATAAATTTATTAATATCATTTGGAAACCCAAAAAAATGAATCATTAATATCCCTTTTACTTTTCTTCTATTGATTTTTTCTATACTGTTCCAGTCAGGAAACAAATTTTTTTTTAAATTGTAAAATTTAAATTTTATTCCTAATTTTCTAAAAGGAATTATAGCTTCATCACATATAATATTGGGTAATAAGATTATATCATCCTTTTTAAAATTTAATCCTTTTAAGCCATAGTATAGTGCCACTCTTCCTGACGAAAAAAAAAATTTTTTCATATTATATTTTAAACCAATTTTTATTTATAAAAATTTTGAAAATTTTTTTTAAAAAAAAAAAAGTATTTACAAGTTTTCTGTATCTTAAAGATATAATTAATTCTGCCTTTATCTTTTTAAAGTAAGGCCTCGATGTAATATTATTTGGTGTGTCATAATAAGTTCCAAGATTTTTTTCTATTACATACAAATTTATATGTGGTGATAGTTTTAACCATAGATCATAATCCTGCGCATTTTGAAGCTTAACATCGAACATTTTATTTTTAATTAATATATCTTTTTTACATGTAACAGCAGACGTTGAAAAAATATTAGAAATGAACAAAAATTTTTTTAAATCTGTTTTCTGTTGCAAAAAAATTTTTAATTTTTTAGATATTTCTTTTTTTTTATTTTTTAAATCAACATTAAATTCAAAATGAGTTATAAAATTAATATTTTTTTTTTGTTCCATAATTTTTTTAACTTCATATATTTTGTCATTTTCCCATGTATCATCAGAATCTAAAAAGGCTATCCAATTATTTTGTGCATTAATAATTCCCTCATTTCTGGCATGCCCTGGACCCTTATGAGTATTTTTAAGAATTTTGTATTTTATTTTTTTTTGTTCTTTAACCCATAATTCAATTATTTGAATAGTTTTATCTTCTGATCCATCATCTGAAAAAATAATTTCATCTGGTAATTCTTTTTGATTCTCTAAGCTTAATAAAGTTCTTTCGATAAATTTTTCTGAATTATATGTTGGAATTATAACGGTTACTTTATTGTCAAAATTATACATATCTTAATATCATCCACTTATTCAATAAAAATAATGAAAAAATTGAGTGAATATTTCTGTCTTTTGTATCCTTTATTTTAAGAATTTTCTTTTTCAGAATACTTTTATTTATTATTTCTTCTAATTTTGGATGCATATTTTCAGAGAAGTAATTAAATAAATATTTTTTATTATTATATATCCATGTGTTCGATGGCGCATTAAAACCTTCTTTTCTTCTATTCCATATATTAGTTTTAATTTCTTTACTAAATATTTTTTTTAAAATTTTTTTAGAATCTTGAATTCTATTTCCATAAAATTCGTCATCATCTTGAGAGATAATCAATTCAACTAATCTATGATCTAAAAATGGTACTCTAGCCTCTACTGATGAAGACATGGTCATTTTATCAGTTAAACTAAGAATATTGTCTGGTAAATAATTTATCATATCAATTTTTAATAAATCTTTTTGTGATTCAAATGAATAGGAATACTTATTATGTTGGTGAATATTTTTTTTGAAAGCCCTATAAAAATTTTTTTTATCCTTAATCAAATTATTTAACAAATTAAAATTGGTACCTGAGGTACCTAAAATAAAATCAATTTGATTATTAAATAATTTTAAAAAATAATTAAAAAATTCTTGTTTAAAAAAAGATGATAAAGATAATATTAAATCTATATTTAAATTTGGAAAATAATTTCTGATATTTTGTTTTGGATAATGTCTGTTATACCCCCCAAATAATTCATCACCTCCTGCCCCTGTTATAATTACTTTGGTATTATTCTGATTTGCTAATTTTGACAAATAAAATGATGGTATAATTGCAGTGTCAGAAATTGGCTCATCTAAAAAGTAAATTATTTTATCAAGATACTTTTCGAAATTTTCTGATATATTTAAAGAGCATACTTTATTTTTTAGATTTAATTCCTTTGAGATATTTTTTGCATAATTTAAATCCTCTTGTTTTTTTCCTATAAATTCCGTTGTGTAAGTTTCAAATTCACCTTTTTTTTTATTTAATAAAAAAGATAATACGCTGCTATCAACACCACCACTTAAAAAAGTACCAATTTTTACATCTGTTCTTGATTGTAAGTTAACTGCATCAATTAAAGTTTCTTCAAACTGACTCTCAAAATTATTGATTTTTTTTCTATTAATAGAATTAATATTCCAATAATTATTAATTGATAATTTATTATTCTTTATACAAATAAAATTTCCAGGTAAAAGTTTTTTGATATTTTGATTAATTGAGTTTTCTCCAGGTATATAATTATTAATTAAGTAAGAAAATATTGAAAATGTATCTAGTTTATGAGGGATTTCTAATTTTAATATCGAGTCTAGATTTGATGAAAATATAAATGTTTTATCGTCTATGTAATAATATAAAGGTTTAACACCCAATCTGTCTCTATATATTAATAATTTTTTTTTTTTATTATCATAGATTGCAAATGAGAATATGCCATTAACATATTTTATAAAATTTTCTCCATACTCTAAATATAAACATAAAAGCACTTCTGTATCTGAATTAGTTTTAAAATGATATTTTTTTGACTCGAGCTCTTTTCTAAGCTCAATAAAATTATATATTTCTCCGTTTAATATTATATGTAGGTCAGATTTTTCATAAGATATTGGCTGACTGCCTGTTTTTAAGTCTATTATTGCAAGTCTTCTCATGCTCATTCCAAAATTATCAGATATAAAATATCCATCATCGTCTGGACCTCTAAAAATCATTCTAGAGTTCATTAATTCCAATTGTTTATTTAAGACAAGTTCACCAGTAAAATTATATATTCCAGCAATTCCACACATTAATCAATAAACCTTAATAATATTTTATTAGTAAAAGTTTTATCATGTATATTTTCACATACTAGTGTCAGTGTATTTAATTTCGATCCATAAGAATTTGAATAAACTGATGATTTTAATTTTGATTTAGTGTTTTTTGAATTAAGTATTTCTAATTCTATTTTCAAATTTAATTCTTTATTAAGAAATATAATCTTATTATTATTTCTTTTTAAAAATTTTATATTTGGATGAAAATGTAAATATACTTTTTTTTCAGAACTTTTTTCTGAAGTTAAAACATCTTTTAATTGAAACTCTTTTTTGCTTAAAGTAATATTTCTTTTCCATTTAAAATCAGAATTTATAAATTTAAAACAATTAGACCCCATAAAAATATTTATATTTTTTATTATTTTTAGAGAATTTTTACTTTTAAGGAATTTAATAGGATATTTTTTAGAATTATTTATTAATGGTCCAAAATTGTTAACTGATACTGAGTTATGATGTTTTGAAAATGTTCCATCTTCTTTAATGTAATTTAATCTATTAAGATCCACTAATACTGGCATATTGTTATAATACAAATTAAAGTGAAAATTATCCTCATGCTGATGGTTAAGAAAATCTAGTAATCCTTGGTTAAGAAATTTAAAAAAAACTATTATATTTTTATTCTTAATTTTATAAAACTCTCCAAGTTTATTTTTAATAATATTTCTTTTAAATGTCTTTTTTTCAATTAATTTAGATGTTTTTGGAAATTTATTTTTATAACTTAAAAAATTTTTTTCTAAATCTTTTACACTTTTATCTGGAGTTGTATCTCCAAAAATTACCATTTTTTTTTTTAAAATAAAAAAGTCACATGCGTTTAGCATTTTAGCAATATAATTTAATAATATTTTATTGGGTTTTTGTTTATGATTTAATATAAATTCAGAAATCTCCAATAATAAATTACATATCAAAAATTGATAATTACTACTAGACTCTCTTAATAATCCATTTCTATTTATTAAAATTTTTAACGAGTCATATAAAATTTTAAAACCAATTTTACTTAAATTTTTATCTTCCAAAAATAATCCAACAAATATTATTGCTTGAGAATTTTTTAAAATATGGTTATTTATTCCTTTGTGAAAAAACTCTAATTTATTTAATAAAATTTGAGTTTCAAACTTAATATATTTATTAAATAAATTTATATTATAATTTTTTTGAAAGTTGATTGTATTTATTATTCTATAACTAATCGTATAACTTTCCCAAATTAATTTATATTTAGTTTCATTGTTAAAATGAATCAATGGTAAATAATTTTTGTACCAATTTAAAATATATTTAAATTTTTTATTTTTATTAGTAAAATTATTAATATTTTCAAGTCTATGAAATTTTTCAAATTCTTCTGGATCCTTAAAATATTTAATTCTATTTTTTCTTTTTGAGATAACTTTAAAATCATTTTTTTGAGTTTCTAAATATTTTGAAATTAAAGTATTAATATTTTTTGGATAATATTTTTGACTATATCTGCCATATATTTTTTTTTCTAAATTGAAGAAAATTTTTTGTTTAATAAAATTTGGGTTATTAATTAACCATTTTGCAAATGATGAATGATAACTCATGAAAGTATAAGTTTTGCATATTTTTTTGACATGCTTTTAGCTCGAAAAAATTTATTATATCGCCTATAACCTTCTTTTCCCATTTTATATCTAAGCTCTTTATTAACTATAAGTTTATAAATTTTTTCAGAAAATCCGGTTATATTATTTTTGTTTATAATGTAACCGTTGATATTATTTTTAATTAATTCAGTTAAACCTCCACAATTAGTACTAACTAAAGGTTTTCCACATGCCATTGCCTCTAGGGCTGAATATCCAAAAGACTCTAATTTCTGTGATGGTACTAAAACTATATCAGATTTTTTAATAATTTTTTTTACATTTGAAACATGTTTATTTAAAAAAATCTTATTTTTTAATTCTTTTGGTATATTTTTTTTTACAGTATATATCTCATGTATATTTCCATCTCCATAAATTTCACACTTAAAATTTTTATATTTCTTATTTAATTTTAATAGTGAATCGAATAAAAATTTATGTCCTTTTCTTTCTTCATAAACACCAAGCATTAAAAGAAAAATATTTTTATTTATTTTTTTTTTTAAATTTTGTGAATAATTATATTCTATGCCATTATAAATAAAGTTTTTACTCATTTTTTTAAAAAAATTTATATTATTTATTGAATGCAGACAGACTCTTGATACTGAAATAAAACCTCTTACTTTTTGACTTATTTTAAAATTTAAAAATAATCTGAATAAATCCCATCTCCTAGTTTTTGATACAAAATTGTGGAAATTAAACCATGGCTTATTTTCTGAAATTTTATCCCATGCGAAGATAGCTGCGTTACTTGATTGACCTCCAGGATAGCCTCCTTGAATAAAAATTAACCTATCAAATTTATTTTTTTTAAATAACTCATAAAAATAATTAATTTTTTTATTAAAAAAAATAATATTAATTAAATATCTAAATATTTTATTTTGGATAGACTTACCAATATCAATATTGTCTAAAGTTTCATAAATATAAATTTTAATTTTATTTTTTAATAAAAATGCTTTTAAAAATTTATTTCCTGGATGGTTACTGTTAGAAAACAATACTAATTCATCATTTCTATTAGGCCAATATATTAACAAATTCTTTACAAAAGTATCTAAGCCTCCAGCCTTATTATTTTCTAAAAAAAAACAGATTTTCATTCATTTAATGTAGTTTGTATATTTTAGTCTATTTACACTTAAAAATATGATTAAATTTTGATATTTTAGACCAACTATAGATTAATTAAAACCTTGATAATACATTATTAATAACATAAACAATTTAATTAATAACATAAACAATTTAATATGAAAAAAGGAAGAGTTTTACTACTTACCCCAAATTTAAAGGGTATGGACGATGGTGTTAATAGAATTCAACCATCCTTAGGAGTGATGTTAATTGCTGCGATGCTTGAACGGCATGGACATATTGTAAAAATTCATGACACAGCCTTAGAGGGTTGGGATAACAGAGTCCTTGTTGATAAAAAAAAGAAGAAAGTAATGATCGGTCAAACAGACGATCAGATAAAATCAGTAATTTCGAATTTTAGACCTGATGTTGTTGCAATTTCAGTGCTTTTTTCAAATTTTTTAACTTCTGCAAAAAATATTGCAAAACTTGCAAAGGAAGTGAATAAAAATATAAAAGTTATTCTTGGCGGAAATCATATATCTAATGCTGTTATAGATTATAACTTTGGTGTTAAAGATCCAAATTCAAATTTGCCAGACTATATAGAGGATTTAGAAACACCAAATATTGATTTTGCTATGATTGGAGAAGGAGAAAAACCAATTACAATGCTAGTAGATTGTATTGTTAATAAAATAGATAATTACTCCAATATTCCTGGTTTAATTAAAAGAATTGCACCGAAAAAATATATAATAAATCCAAAAAGCGAAAAGCATGATCTTAATTTATTACCACGGCCAGCTAGACATTTAGTAAATATGGAGGGATATTTTAAAATTGGTGCTTTCCAATCTGCGAAAGCTAGATCTAATAGAGTTCTAAGTGTTATGTGTTCAAGGGGATGTCCTGAAAAATGTACTTTTTGTACAACACCTCAAATGTGGGGAAGCAATGTAAGATGGAGAACAACAGAAAATATTAAAGAGGAAGTCTCAGAAGATGTTAAAAGTTTTAATATTGGAGAAATACAGTTTTTAGATGATACACTTACAGTAAATAAAAAAAATCTGTTTTCATTATGCGATTATTTAGAAAAATTAGGCTTACCATGGTGTACTCCGAATGGAACAAAAGTAAATTATCATTTAAGAACGCAAAGTGAGATGTACCAGAAAATGGCTGATAGCGGTTGTTACCAAATTACATTGGCGTGTGAAAGTGGAAACCAAAGAGTTCTTGATAATTTAATTAACAAAAGACTTGATCTTGAGACCGTATATCCTGCTATTGAAAGAGCAAAAAAAGCAGGTATGTTAGTACATACTTTTTGGATACTTGGATATCCTGGTGAAACATTTGAGGAAATTCAAAATACAGTAAATTTTGCTATGAATAGTGGGGCTGATAGTTTTGGATTTGCAATCCTAAACCCTCTTCCAGGAACTCCAATATATAGACAAGTAATGAAAGAAAAACTATGGTGGAATGGAAGGACGATGGATGACATGATGCTAAGATCCTCTTTGATAAAAGTTGACGGATTTAATGGACCTGAAGAGTTTGAAAAATTTGTTAATGAGGCAAATATTAAAGCTAATCTAATACTTAAAGAAAAAGATCCTGAGAGATTTAAATATAAGTATGGAAAAAAAGCAGCTGAAGATCATCATCATTTACAGAGACAATCTTAATTTACAAATTTGTTAAAATAAATTTTCTTCTAGAGAAAATAATTGTTTCGAAAATTACTGAAAAAAATATGGTAGATAATAATGTGTATCCAAAAAATGGGATTGCCATTACATAACATTCAGCTAATCCCTCTGAAGTTAATCCATAATAACCTGAAATCCATACACCAAAATTAGATATCAAAAAAAATAAAAAAGCACCTGTGAGTGAACCAAACACTCTTTTCAAAATACTAGAATTAAGATAATTTGATATTACTCCTATTAATATTACACTTCCCCAGGTAAATAAGATTGTAGAATGAAATCCAAAGTATAGATCTGTTAATGCAAAACTTAGAATAACTATTGATATATATCTTAAACCAAAGATTGCAGGCACATAAAAGCTTAATGCAATTAAACTAGTAAAATTAGGTGGGTGAGGAATAAATCTACTAAATGACAATAAAGCAAATATAATTAAAGATAACCTAAAAAATTTCATATTCATTTATAACAAATAATAATATTTTTGTATAATAATTAATTTATTCTTTTTTTAATTGTAAAATTTAAAGATCTGCCAATTTGTGAATAATCTTTTGCAGTCTCATATTTTTTATTAAAAATATTATAAGCACTGATTGATATATCATAATTATTAAAAGCATTATAGTTAATAAAAAAATTATTTAAAAAATAAGAATTAAGTACTTCATCATTATAAGTTCTGTTTCCGTTTCCATAATCACGAGCTTTATCAGAAAGTTTAGAAACTAAACTAAAATCAAAATTTTTAAGAGCTTTAACTTTAAAATTTGTTTTTAAATTTATTAAATTTCTTGGAACTCTAACTATTTGTGAATTAGTATATGAACTATTTTTATCTGGGTCATCCTGTTCAGCACCATCATAAGTTGAAGTATAAGTATAATTTAAGTTAAAGTTCAAGTTTGGATTTATTATCCAATTAGATATTAATTCTAAACCCTGAGATTTTACCCTACCTGGCATATTTTGAGTAGTGTATTCAGCGCCTGAACTTATTCCAGTTTTCCATCCTTCCAAAACATCGCTATAACTTAAATTAAAATAATTCGCCTCAATGTCTAAATTTAAATTATTAAAATTTCTCTCTATACCGATGTCAAAACTTTTACTTTTCTCAGCATTAACATGACTTAATGAAGAGTCATTTGCTGCATATACAAAATACATTTCGTATAAGGATGGGAATCTAAAACCTGTTCCTAATGAGGATTTTATTTTTGTAGAATTATTTAAATTATGAGCAAAAGAAGCACGGAATGAATCCTCATTTCCAGCTATAGAATGTTCATCAAATCTTAAGCCTAAAGTTACATAGGTTTTTTCTTTTATTCTACTCTGAAAATCAAAATATTTAGAAATTATATTGTTACCTTTATCTTGTCTTCCTGATAAGTTTTGATTGTAGCCTATTTTATCGTTCTCTTTTTCTAGACCAAATACCAAGCCATTATCTAAATTAAATTTATAGTTACCCATATAACTGTAGCTATATCTTTCCCCATAATAATTATCTTGTTGGGTATTTCCGCTACCAATTGCAGCTGGATAAATTCTTTTTACATATGTGTTTGCGAAAGTAAATTTACTAGAAAATTTTTCATTTATTTGATGATCAAAACCTATGCTTGATGAAGATTGAAATTCGTCTGCTTCCTCACTATGAGTAGTTGATGCTGAGTTTATAACCTTATCGTACTGAAGATATGTATCTGTAATTCTTAAATTAGTAAAAAATTTTAGATTATTTGATATATTATTTTGATAATTTGCAGCTAGAGAATTATTTCTGTATCTATCTTTCTCACTGTTATGTGACATTGCTGAAATTCCATCAGTATTAAATCTTTCAAATCCAACAAAGAAATTTCTTTTTTCGTCAGCACCAGAAATTGAAGTTGAAAGATTGTGTGTACCATAAGAACCAGTTGTATACTCTAATGTTTTGTGAATTCCTGGTTTGCCTTTTTTGGTATTTATATTAATAGCTCCACCTATTGCACCACTACCATAAACAGAACTTTGATTACCTCTCAAAATTTCAACACTTGATATTTGACTTTTTAGAATATGATTAAAGTCGAAATCATTAGAAACACTTGATGGATCCGACATTTTTACTCCATCTATATAGACTGTGGAATATCTCTTTGGTAATCCTCTCAATTGAATTGCAGAAGATGTTCCATGTCCTCCACTTTGAAAGAAATTGATACTTGTAGAACTATTTGATAATATATTGCCAAGAAAAAACTCACCTGATTTTTCAATTTCCTTTTCGGTTATAACTTGAATAGAAGTTCCAACTGAGGACAAAGATTGCGGCTTTTTGCTGGGTGTTATTACTATAATTGGAATTTCAGAGTAAACATTAAAATTAATAATAATAACAAAAATAATAAGATAAAAAAAAATTTTTCTAAGCATAATATCTCCTTCTATTAAGTTTTAACTTAAACAGTTAATATTTTGCCGATGTTAATTTTTAATAGTAGAACTAGACTTTTCCTGGCCTTCATTCAACAGCGGTCTATGTTGGGTGGTACTCCGACTTTACGGTTCCAGGTAGAGCCAATGAATTACACACTGATTCCCCACCAAGTTTCAACACATGTTGTTTATACAACAATCTATTTTGATAATAAAGTAAATATATAATTTTTAAATTTAGTCTTAAACTTAATTAAGTTTAAATCTTTATCAACTGTAAATTTGATAAAAATAATTATGAGAAGAATTTTAATTATAAATTCGTATATATAACTAACTTGAAAATAATTTAAAACATAAATAGATGAAACAAAAAGAGTTAAAGTTAAAATATTTTTTATAATAAAAAAATTTGAAATACTTAATTTAAATGATTTTTGAGAAGAATTAAAAAGTAAATATCCTGAAAAAAATCCTGAAATAATCATACTAATTATTACGCCCAAAACACCATAAATAGGCACCAAAATTATGTTTAATATTACGCTGGATATTAATGCAGCTAATGATGGAATAAAATTTTTCTGAAGCTTTTTTACGTAAGATATTGACGGTGAAGCTACTAGGGTAAATAAATGATTAACAAAAACACTTAGACAAATAAGTGGAATATAGTTTTTAGCTATATAAAAATCTTCAGAGGTCAATATCCACAATATTTCTTTACAAAATAAACTGAGTAAAAATATAAATATACCAAGAAAGAAAATAATTATTTTATAATTTTCAACAATTTTACTTTTATCTCCTTTATTTGCATTTGTCATGAACTCTGGAATCCATGCTTGTATAATGAAATCAATAAACATTTTAGATATCAAGCCTATTCTGTTTGATATGTCTAGAATACCTAAAGATGATAAATTTTTTATTGACGCTAAAAATGATTTATCAAAATTTGAGTGAAATATACCTAACAAAGTACTTGGAAAACCAGGCAAACTGAAGTCAAATGATTTTTTAATTTGAATAAATGAGAAATTAAAACTCAAATAATCTTTGTTTAATAAAATAGTTATAATACTAAAAACAATATTAACTATAAGCAAAGAGTATAATCTAGAAAGATAATTTTCAGAAAAATAAAAAATTAAAAATAAAGTGATTAAAAAATTAAATGTAGCGTATGAAATTGCAATAAATAAATATTTTTTAGATTTTTTTTGAGAAATAATTAAATTTAGAAAATAAAAATAAATAATATTAAAAAAACCATAGATATAAGCCAAAGTAAGAAAATTAAAACTTTCTTCAATTTTAAAAAATAAATTAAATTTATTATTTAAAATTATAAAAAAAGGAAATGATATTAAAAAAATAAATAAAATTGTTATAAAATTTGAAAAATTTAAAATTTTAAAATCAGATAATGTATTTTCTTTTAAACTTTCAAAATAAAACCTTTGAGTTGCTTTACCTAAACCAAAAGTCAAAATACTTCCAGCTACATTTCCTATTAATATAAATAAAGCTATTTTACCAAAATCTTCAAAAGTATAAAATTTTGTTAAAACAAATATTGAAAAAATTCCTAATAATGCATTAAATAAGGTTGCAATTCCGTAATGAGTTAATTTATTGAGCATTTGTATTAAAAATTTCAGAGAAAGAAATTTCTTTTTCTAAAGAATTTGATTTCAATTTTGTAAAATTTTTTTTTTTTATATTTTTAAAAAGTTCTAATGGAGTTTTATTAATATATTTTTTGTCAAAAGAGGTTATAGTTTTAAACTCAGATTGACTATAACCATTTCTTTTAGGTTCATAAATATAGTAATCGGTTATATTATTAGCTTCAAATATCGCAGTAGAAATACCTCCAACGATAATTCTTGGTAACTTAACTACATTATTCATAATATTGTTATTTATGGTAATGGATAATTTCAATTTTTCTTTGTAAATTATCTCAAACAAGAATTGGTAAATTTCAATACTTCTATTTTCTGTTGTAGATTTCAATTGGCTTGAAAGTTTTTTTTTTATTAATATTTTTTTCAAACCGAGTTTTTGAAAAATTTTTAATACCTCTAATTCTGTTAATATTTGACTATCCCAAGTAGTGTTGAGATTAAATAACCATGGATTATAACACATTAAACATGCATCATAATGATTGATTTTTTTTTTATTATCTTTTTTAAGAAAAATGCTTTCTACATTAAAAATTCTTTCATTCGCTATTTTATGACTTTTCAATACTTCCTTATGTGCTGACCCATATGCTATGTAATAATCTATTAAAAGTTTTTTATTTAACCTTGGAATATCCTTTTCATCTTTAAATATGTGAAAACCTTCTAGAATTAAATAAGTTTTTAATTTGTATTTTTTTGACATAAAAATCAAAATAGAATTAAACCAATCAACAGTTCCGTTTAGTATAATTGACGTTGGATTGTAAACTTTTATTGCATCTTCAAATGCATTAATAGTTTTCTGAATAATTGTTTTGTTTTCTAGTAAATGGTTATTAAAATTTTTTTCAAAAAGGTATAAAATATTTTTGTAATCATTAGGAAAATTTTTTTTTAATATATTATTTATAAAAAGTGATTTATCAATTTTTATTTTATTTGGTAAAAAATTTTTAATTGAAATTTTATCATTTACATAATAACCTTTCAAAAAATTTTTATTATTTAATATTAAAATGTTTTTATTTTTTCTGAAAGCTTCATTATGTTTAGTATCTTTAAATCCAAAAATTTTTTGATTTTTATAAGATTTTATTTTATCAAGAAAATAAAATAATTTTTTAAAAAAATTTTTTTTTTGGAAAAAATAAAACTTCCTCTCCGGAGTAGATGGAATTACAGTTTTGTCTAAAAATTTATTATTTTTAATAAATAATAAATTTTTAAAAAAAGGTTTAACTCTTAAAAGACTTGAACAAGAATATTTGCTTAGATAAATATATTTATACTTTTTTAGCCAATACTTTAAATAAATATAATTTTTAATATCATTTAAAAAACTAAAAATAACAGATCGATTTAAAATTTTTGGAATAGAATAACCTTTATAATTATATCTTGTAGCTCCCTTGTTATCAACATACCACTTAAGAATTATATCATTTATAAATTTTTTTTTTTCTTTTTGATTTAAAGAAAAAAAATATTTTTTTTTTCTACGAACTTTATAATAAGTAACTAAATTATGACAAAGTAAAGTATCATTTTTTTTAAGTTTTAAATTTTTAATCTCCTCTATATTTTCAATAAGATATGCATTCATTTATTATTTAATTTTTATTGGGTCGTTAAAATTAAAATTATATTTTGATTTTTTTCCTAAGATTTTTAATATATTTTCTGAACTTAATCCTATTTGTGGTCGCTTAATTGTTATATTTGTTTCTTTAAATATATCTCCTTTTTTTATTTTTTTTGAAGCTACTATAGATTTTCTTACATAAAATTTATTATCTTTTTGATTATTTTTTTTGTTATATTTACTAACCATCTTTTCTAAATTTCTAATATATTTAACCATCAATCCAAAATTTTTTGGTTCCATAGATGATATATGATCTGGCCCATCTGAACTTCTATTTAAAGTTATATGCTTTTCAATTATAGTCCCGCCAAAAAAAATTGAGCCTAATGCTGCTTCTATACCAACTGAATGATCAGAAAATCCTACTCTTAATTTAAATTTTTTATTTAATTCTCTTATTTTGGGTAAATATATTTCTTCTGTTAAAGTTGGATAGGAAGAAACACAATATAAAATTGAAATTTTTTTTTTAGATAAACCATTTTTCTTTAAAAAATTAATTGCAAAACTAATCTCCTTGTAGTTTGCCATCCCTGTAGAAATAATTATTTTTTTTTTAAGTTTTGCGACTTTTTTTAAGAGTAAATAGTTTGTTATTTCACCTGAGGGTATTTTTATAAATTTTAAATTTATATGTTTAGTTATATCTAATGATTTAAGATCAAAAAAAGAAAGTAAAAAATCAATTTTTTTTTTTTTTGAATATTTATATAAATCTAATATTAAGGATTTTTTAAGTTCATATTTTTTTAACAAATCGTGTTGTGTTTTAAATTTTGTCTTTCTTTGATACAAAGACATTTTTGAATTTTTAAGGCATATTTCATCTGTGATGTATGCTTGAAATTTAACTGCATCCGCCCCTGAATCTTTTGCGACATCTATCAGTTTTTTAGCAATATTAATTTTTCCATTATGATTAACTCCAGCCTCAGCAATAATATAAACTTTTTTCATAATTATTTGATTATTGAGCCCGCTTTAATATTCTTTGAAATAGTTTTTCCTGCTGCAATGATGCAGTTTTTTCCTATAGCAACATTATTATGAATCACTGAACCACTTCCGATAAATGTGTCAGATCCAATTTTGCATCCACCATTAATAATTACACCAGTTGAAATATGTACAAAATCTCCAATTTCAACGTCATGCTCAATATTTGAAAATGAATTTAAAATGCAATTTTTGCCAATTTTTACATTTGAATTAACATGACACATATTCATTATTATTGATCCTTCTGATATTTTAATATCTTTAGCTACAACGGATGATTTTGAAATTATAAATGGAAGTTTATAATTATATTTTTTAAGTTTTCTAAATAAATTTTTTCTTATTTTTGGAGATTTTATTTGACCTAAACCTATGAATGCATAGCTAATTTTTTGCTTTAGAATTTTAAGATCAAAATCATTTCCTATAATTTTGTATTTAATTGCTAAATTTGTTTTTACATTGTCAACTAATCCAACTATTTTGAACTTATTTAATTTTTCAATAATATTTAGACATGATAAAGTGTGTCCACCCGAACCTATTATTAACATTTTAATTTTCATAAATTTTTAAGAATATTAACTACTCTAAAAATATCTTTCTTTTTTAAATTTACACTAGATGGCAAACATATTGCTCCTTTAAAAAATTTATCTAAATTTCGTATATTAAATTTTTCACAATCCTTATAAGATACTTGTTGATGATTTGGTAACCAAACGAATTTAGTCTGAATATTGTTTTTTTTAAAATTTTTAATAATTTTATTTTGTAATTTTGGATCGAACTGTAAAATATTCATCCAATTATTATTTTTTGAATATTTAGGGTTATTTAGTAAAGAAAAATTGGGAATAGGGTCAATTAAATCTTTATATATTTTGTGAATTTTTTTTTTTCTATCCATATAGAATTTGAATTTTTTTAATTGACCTAATCCAAATGCAGCATTTAAACCTGAAAATCTATAATTAAAACCTATTTCGTTATGTAAGTATTTAATATTGTCATCAGTTGCTTGAGAAATAAAGTATCTGCATTTGCTTACATAAGATCTATTATTAGAAACTATTGCGCCACCATTACCAGTCGTAATGATTTTGTTGCCATTGAAAGAAAACACTCCAATATCACCTAAAGAACCTACTGATTTTCCATTGTTATAAAATGTTCCAAAAGCTTCTGTTGCATCTTCTAAAATTTTTATGTTTCTTTTTTTACAGATTTTACAAATTTCTGAAAGATTGGCAGCATTTCCCCAAATATGTACAGGAATAATTGCGGTAATTTTTCTTTTTGTTTTTTTGTTAAATGAGTATCCATTTTTAAAAAAAGTTTTTTTTTTAATAAATTCAATTACATCTCTATGATCTATATTAAAATATTCATCACAACCAAAAAATATTGGGTGAGCATTCAAATATTTGATTACATTTATAGTCGCTATAAAGGTGATCGTTGGAACAAGTACCTCGTCATTTTTTTTAACTCCAAGCACCTTTAGAGCTGTATGCAATGCGGCGGTGCCACTTGAACAAGCAACTGAATATTTTATATTGGTTATTTTGTTAATTTTTTTTTCAAATTTTGTTATAACTTTTCCATAAGATGATATTTCATTTTTTTTAATTACATTTTTTATCTCATGCAGTTCTTCCCCATTAACATAAGGTTCGCTGATAGAAATTTTCATATTATATAGTTATTTTCTTTATCGTACTTTATTGACTCTGATTTTATCCAATTCACAGTCTGAACCAACCCATCATTTAGACTAAACTTGGGTTTCCAGTTTGAATTTTCAACCAAGAATGAATTATCACACACTAATCTTTCTACTTCACTCGCTTCAGGTCTAATTCTCTTTTTTTCAATTATTATTTTTTTTTTAACTCCAATTATTTTAGATATTTTATAAATTAAGTTTTCTACAGAAATTTCATTATTTGAACCAATATTAGTCACCCTTCCATAAAATTTTTTTTTTTTTAATATTTCAATAAATCCGTTACATGTATCATCTACATAAGTAAGATCTCTAGTTGGGTTTATATTTCCAAAATAAATGTGTTTTTTTTTACTTAATAGTTGAAGAATTATTTGAGGTATAATTGCTCTTAAAGACTGTCTTGGACCAAATGTATTAAATGGTCTGACTATTTTAACAGGTAATTCAAATGATTTAAAATAACTTAGAGAAATTTGGTCTGCAGCAATTTTAGATGCTGAATACGGCGACTGTCCAACTAAAGGATGATTTTCATTAATTGGAATTTTTTGTGCTGTCCCGTAAACTTCACTTGTAGAAGTTATTAGTGTATTTTCAAAATTTAATTTTTTAGCTGCTTCTAAAATATTATAAGTCCCTTCAATATTTGTTTTAATATAAGACAATGGTGCTTCATAAGAGTATGGTATTCCAACTAAAGCTGCTAGATGTATAACAGAATTTATACCTTTAAAATTTTTAAGAATAGTCTCATAATCTCTTATGTCCCCAAATAGAAATTTAATATCTTTTTTATACTTAGAACTATCAAGCCAACCAAATGAATTAAAAGAATTATATCTATCGAATGCACAAACTTCATATCCCTTTTCAAGAAGTAACTCTGTTAATCGAGATCCAATAAACCCCGCCGCACCAGTTACAACAATTTTTTTCGACATAGTTTAATTTTACTATTGATCAAATACAGTTTCTAATTCTTTTAGACTATCTTCAGATTTTAAAAAGAATTTTTGATAATTATTATGCTGATAATTAGAATTTATCAATTTATTTAAAGAATTTAACAAATCTTGAAAATTTTCAACACTATTAACTATTTCTTTATTATTAAATATCAAGTTTGGTAAGTTTTTATATCTTTTAAGAGGATTGAATATTAACAGTTTTTTATTCAAAGAAATAGCCTCATAAATTATGGTGCTTATTGGGCAAGATATAATCAAATCTGGAATACTTAAAAGTGAATATTTCTCTATATTTGTATCATTTAATAATATGAATTTATTATATTTTTTTAAATTATCTATTTTTTTTTTAAGAATATAATTTTCATTGATCACTTTAATAGATTTTAATCTTAAACCAATATTATAATCAGTAAATTGCAATATATATTCAATTGAGTCATAAAAAAATTTACTTTCATTCAAACTCATAGATCCCTTTGGACCGATAGAAGCATCATAAAAAAAAATAGTTTTGTTTGAATTTAAAATATCTAATTTTTTTTTTAAATTTTCTGTATTAGCTGCTTTTATATAATTTCCAAATAAAAATCCTATCTCATTAAATTTTTTATAATTAATTAATGTGTCTAAATATTTTTTTGAAGTTTTATCACAAATTATCTCATCAAATTTTAAATAGGACCAATCACTACTAGTTGGATTATTTGGATAAAAAAAATTTGAAAGCTGCTCTGTAAAATGAGGATATATAAAATATGTTTTGACGCCATATTTTTTATGCATAAAATTAGATGTAACTCCATGATCAACAGTCATTGTAATATTTTTTTCAACTGTAAAAATTTTATAAAAAATTTCCCAGAAAATAAAATCTTTATAAGACTTATATATTATTGAACTAAATATATTAAAATTAATAATTATTTTTAAAAACTCTAGTTTAGCTTTAAAATTTTTTATGTAGATTTTTTTTAAAAATGAAAAAAAACTTATCCTATTTAATAAATCATCAAAATATATTATAATATCATAATTCGTTTTTAATTTTACTTTTTTAAGTAATTTCTTAGTTAATTTCTTTTCACTATAAAAAAGAATATTATTTAAATTTATTTTATTTAGATCTACTAGTAGATCTGGGCTATAAGGATAATCATCAAAATTTAAACCTTCATCAATTCTAATTGAATATTTATATTTGTTTTTTATAATTTTTTTTTTTCCTATTGTTTTGAATAAAAGAGTTTCTAAATGAAAAAAAATTTTAAAAAAATTAACTGTTTTTAATATTTTCTTTTTGATATTTACCAAGAAAATTTGTGAGTTAAGAAATTGTATATTTCTCTTAATTTTAAAATATTTTTTTATTATGTGATAAAATTCAAGATCTAAATTTTCATTGTAAATAATTACTTTTTCAAATTTAAACTTTTTAATTGCAATATTAGCTAAAAAAATATCTATTAAAATTTTAGAAACTTTAATTAAAAGCTCTTTTTTAATTAATCTTTCAAAATATTCATTACCAATAAATTTTATTAATCTAGAAGATACTTTTTTTTCATAATTTTCTTTATAAAAACGTTCGGCAACGTTAGATGCAATATTGTCTAAAAATCTATACCTATTAGCATCAAATTTTAAATCATCAATTATATGACAATTTTCTTTGTTTAACTTATATTTTTCTTGGCAATAATTTAATAAAACTAGGTTCTTAGTTCTATATCTATTTGGCAATTTTTTTGCCTGAGGGCTTATAAAATAAGCTAGTTTTTTTTTGTCTTCCAAATCTTTTTATTTTTTAATTAATAAATTTTCAACCTGCTCAAAAATAAAATGACCAAGAAATATATGTGTCTCTTGAATTCGAGCAGTATTTTTTGAAGGTACAATTATTTCTACGTCTGATATATTTTTCATTTTTCCACCTCCTTTGCCCAAAAAACTAATTGTACTTATCTTTTTTTTTTTAGCTATTTTGTGAGCCTTAATTAAGTTTTTTGAGTTTCCAGACGTGGAAATTGTCAACAAAACATCTCCTTGATTTCCAATTCCACTTAAAGGACGTGAAAAAATTTCATCAAATGAATAATCATTACCACATGCTGTTAAAGTAGAAGTATCAAGGGCCAAAGAAATAACTGGCCAAGATTCTCGATTAACGTTTGGACGCAGCCTTATCAAAAACTCTGCTGCAAGATGCTGAGCATCTGCTGCGGACCCACCATTACCACAAATCATAATTTTTTTATTATTTTTTATTGCTTTATAAATTAAGAAGATACAATCAGAAATATTTTTTTCTTTTTTATTTATTTTTTTTTTCAATTGAATAGACTCGTCTATCGCAGAACTTAATTTACTTTTCATAGTACTGTTCGTCCTCCATCAATAATTAAACTTGCTCCATTCATGTAAGAAGATGCATCAGAAATTAAATAAATAATTGTTTCCTCATACTCACCATGAGTTGCCATTCTATTTAGTGGAATAATTTTCTTTATTTTCTTTAAAAATTCTTTAGGTTGTCCATTGTATATTCCTCCAGGTGCTAACAAATTACATCTTACATTTTGATTAGCCCAATATGTTGCAGTATATTTTGTTAGCCCAACTATACCATGTTTAACAATTGAATATGATATAGGTTTCACCTCTTGAAAATTTGGCTTCAAGTTTTTTTTTTTATAAATTGTTTGATCTGGGGATATAAATGATAAATCTGACCCTATATTTAAAATAATTCCATATTTTTTCTTTGCCATTTCATAACCAAATATTTTAGTACATATAGTTGCTCCTATGAGTCCAACATTAATTTCTCTTGTTAAATTCTGAATATCAAAAGTTTCAAGTCTAAATTTCTTCACTTTAATGCTTCCTGGATTGTAATTTATAGCTGCATTATTAATTAAAATATCAGGTATCAAATTAATTTTTCTTAATTTTTTCATTAAATTTAAAACTTTTTTTTCTTTTGTAATATCACAAACAAAGTAGTGAATTTTTTTATTAAATTTTTTCTTTAGTATTTCTAAATTCTTTGAAAGTTTGCTTTTACTAACATCTATAAGTATTAAATTACCGTTGGTTTTTAATATAGCGCTAGCATGCTGCAAGGCTAAAAGGCCTCCCCCACCCGTAACTAATGCTATTTTATTTTCAAGTGAAAATTTGTTCATAATTATTAAATATTTTAGAAGAAAATATTTACTTAATATTAATACACTTATACAAAATGTACATACAATGTATAAAATTTTAATTATAGGATATGGGTCAATAGGTGAAAAACACCATAAATTATTAAAGAGTAATAAAGAATTTATAATTAGAATATTAACAAATAGAAAAGATAAAAAAATTTTTACAATTGAAAGAGAACAAATTGCGAAATTTAACCCTGATTATGTAATTATCTCATCTTACACTTCGATACATGGAAAAGATTTAAAATATGTAGACAGAATATTGAAAAATAAAAAGATTTTGGTAGAAAAACCTTTGTTCAACAAATATCTTAAATTTAAAAGTTCAAACAATAATAAAATCTTAATAAACTATAATTTAAGATTACATCCGGTAATAAATTTTATAAAAAATTTTATTGAAGGAAAAAAATTAATATACTCATCTATAAATTGCTTTTCATACTTACCTTCATGGAGAAAAAATATTAAATATCAGAATAGTAATTCTGCAAAAAAAAACCTGGGTGGAGGAGTAGTGTTAGAATTAAGTCATGAAATTGATATAGCAAATTACCTTTTTGGAATTAAAAAAATTCACTCTTCATTCAACAAAAAAGTTTCTAACCTAAAAATAAATACAGATGACATATTAAGTGTAAATTTAATCTGCAAAAAAATTCCTATTTGTAACTTGCAATTAAATTTTTTTGACAGACTAAACTCAAGAAAAATTAGAATTGTAGCTAATAATTTTTCTATAGTTGGGGATTTAATTAACAATTATGTAATTATATGTAAAAATAAAGTCTCAACAAAAAAATATTTTAAAACTCATAGTAATTTTTCCTACATTAAAACACACGAAAACATAATTAAGAATAAATTAAAAAATATATCCACTTTAAAAGAAGGCTTGCAGTTGATGAAAATAATTTCGAAAATTAAAAAAAATGATTAAAAAAATAATAATTTTTACAGCTGGAAGATCAGATTATGGCATGCTTAAAAAGCTTGCTTCTCAACTAGAAAAAAATAAAAAAAATAAAATATATATCTTGGCAAGTGGAGCTCATTTTTCAAAAAAACACGGCTTCACAATAAAAGATATAATTAAAGATAAATTTAAAGATATAAAGAAAATAGATTTGAAGGTAAAAAGTGATTTAAAAAAAAGTACCGCTTTAGCAATTTCGACAGGTATTGTAAAATTTTATGATAGCATTGAAAGAATAAACCCAAACTTCGTAATTGTATTAGGTGACCGTTATGAAACTTTTTCATTTTCTATAGCTGCAAACATATATGGTGTTCCAATTATACATTTACATGGCGGCGAGATAACTAGCGGAGCCATAGATGATACCTTTAGACATTGTATAACAAAAATGTCTGACTTACATTTTGTTGCAAATAAAATTTATAAAAAAAGAGTCGTTCAACTTGGAGAAAACCCCAAAAAAGTTTATGATGTTGGAGGTTTAAGTGTAGATAAAATAAAAATAAACGATTTATTCGAAAAAAGTAAAATTGAAAAAAAATTAAAATTTAAATTTTTAAAAAAAAATCTAATAATTACTATTCATCCTGAAACAATTGATGTTTCTAAAAATGATATAAATTTGTCTATATTTTTAAACACTTTAAAAAGTTTAAATGATACATTATTAATATTTACTTTCCCAAATGCCGATTTTGGCAACGCAAAAATTATCAAAAGTATAAATTTGTTTTCTAAAAATAGAAATAACGTAAAAATTTTCTACTCTTTAGGTCACATAATGTATTTATCAATACTTAAACAGGTTGATGGTGTGATAGGAAATTCTTCGAGTGCTTTATCTGAGGCTCCTTTTTTAAAAAAAGGATCAATAAATATTGGTACAAGACAAGATGGCAGAATAAAGCCTAATAGTGTTATTGATTGTAAATTTGACAAAAAAGAAATACTCAAGAGTATTAAAAAATTATACTCAAAGAATTTTAAAAAAATTATAAAAAAAACTAAAAGTCCCTATGGAAATGGTGGTGCTGCAGAAAAAATATCAAATGTTCTAAATAAAAAGAATTTTGAATATATTAAATATAAAAAATTTTTTGATATAAGGTAAATAAATTTTATGAAAAAAAAAATCTTTTGGTGCAAAAATTGTTTATCTATGTCTACAAGACCCAGAATCACATTTGATAAAAGGGGTTTTTGTTCTGCTTGTTTATGGTCTGAGGAAAAAAAAAAATTAAATTGGAAAAAAAGACAAGATAATCTAAAAAAAATTTTAAATAGACATAAATCAAAACAAAATCAATTTGACTGCATTACAACTGTTAGTGGAGGTAAAGATGGTTCGTATGTTTCTTACAATCTGAAACACAAATATAAGATGAATCCTCTATGTGTTACCATACGCCCTATAACTGAAACAAATCTAGGTATTGAAAACTTAAATAATTTTATTTCAAAAGGATATAACCATATTTTAGTTAGTCCAGACTCTGATGCAATGAGAATTCTATGTAAAATTGGATTACTAGAAATGGGTTTTCCATACTATGGATGGTTAATTGCAATTCATACTGCTGTTTTTAGAATAGCTGTACAATTTAATATACCTCTAGTTTTTTATTCTGAAGATGGGGAGGTTGAATATGGTGGAGATGCAAAAAATAAATATAACGGTATTTATGATATTAATTATATTAAAAATTCATACTTAGAAGGTGGATATGAAAAAATACTTAAAAAATCAAAACTGACAAATAAACAGCTTTATTGGTTTAAATTCCCCACTCAAAAAGAAATTCAAAAACTAAAACTTGAAATTACTCATTATGGATTTTATGAAAATTGGGATCCATATAGAAATTATGAAATTGCGAAAAAATTTTGTGGACTAAAAGAAAATGATATATTGAATGATGGCAGTTATACAAATTTTGCCCAAACTGACCAAAAAATTTATCTTTTACATACTTATTTTATGTATTTAAAATTCGGTTTTGGTAGAGCAAATCAAGATGCAAGTATAGATATCAGAAGAGGTGCACTCACAAGAGAACAAGCTATACATTTAGTTGAAATGTATGATGATATGTATCCAGAACACCTCTTTGAAGAATATTGTGAATATTATAAAATTAGTATGAAAGAATTTTTAAAAAATATTGACAAATGGGCAAATAAAGATTTGTTTGAAAAAAAAAATAGATGGGTACCTAAATTTAAAATTAAATGAAAAAGAAAATTGCAATACTTGACATAGGGTATGGCAACATTGCGTCAGTTATAAACGCAGTAGATTATTTAGGATTTGAGCAAAAAGTAGAGAAAGATCCAAACAATATCAAAAATTATACACACTTAATTATACCTGGAGTTGGGTCCTTCTTGGTAAATTCAGAAATTATTCATAAAAACAAATGGGTGGAAGAAATTAAAAAAGCTGCAAATAAAGGAGTTTATATTTTTGGTATATGTGTAGGAATGCAACTTATGTTTACAGACGGAGATGAAGGGGGGAAAACTAGCAAAGGTTTAAACTTTTTCTCTGGAAATTGTAAAATATTTAATAATAAAAAAAAATTGAAATTACCACATATTGGATTTAATGAGGTTGAACACTCAAACAGTAAAATTTGGAGTGGAATTCCTAATAAATCATCATTCTACTTTGTGCATTCTTACAGAATTAAATCCACTGAAAACAAATTTAAATGTGGATATACAATATATGGTGAAAAATTTATATCATTTATTGAAGATAATAATATTTTTGCATCTCAATTTCATCCAGAAAAAAGTCACAAAGTTGGTTTAAAACTTTTAAAAAATTTCCTATCATTGAAATAATGCTAAATAAAAGAATTATATTTGCATTATTGTTCAAAGATGGTTTTTTTCATCTAAGTAGAAATTTTAGGTTACAAAAAGTAGGAGATGTAAATTGGCTGATTAATAATTTTGGATTTGGTAAAACTTGTGATTTTATCGATGAATTAGTTTGTATTCTTGTTAAAAAAAATCCAACAAAAAAAGATAAAATAGATTTCTTAAATCAAATAAAAATTATCCGAAAAAAATTTTTTGTCCCACTTACTATAGGTGGTGGAATAACTTGTGCAAGTGATGCAAAATATTATTTTCTTAATGGTGCAGATAAAATATTAATTAACTCAAAATCATCAGATAAGAAATTATTAAGAAATATTTCTAATTTATGGGGAGAGCAGTCAATCACAATAATGGTTGATTATCAAAAAGATCAAAATATTAAAAAGGATTTAAATGTTTATATTAATTGTGGCTCAAAAAAATTTATGAAACTAAATGAATTTAAAAATAAAATTTTAAATAACATTACTTGTGGTGAAATTATTTTAAATTCTATGGATAATGATGGAAATGGTATGGGGCTAGATTTACAAATAAGTAAACAATTTAAAAAAGACTTAAAATCTCCATTATTATTAATGGGTGGGGCAGGAAAACCCAAACATATAGCTGAGGGCCTAAAATTAAAAAATATTTCTGGAGTTGTGACTGCAAATTTGTTTAATTTTTTAGGATCAGGTTTAGAAAAATCTAGAGAAACTTCATTTAATAGCGGAGTTAGTCTTGCAAAGTTTGAAAAAAAAATTGAATTATAATTTATAATTCTTATTTAATTTACTTAATATTTCTTTACTTCCTATATCTCCCCAATTTTCATATATTGGAAAAACACCTATTTTTTTACCTTTCCCTAACAAACTTGTAATTAAACTTGTCATAGAAATATTAATGTTTTTTTTTATAGATTTATAAATTTTTGAGTTAATAACATAAATACCTGCATTGATTTTATATGTAAGTTTAGGTTTTTCCTCTAAATCTGTAATATGATTATTTTTTACTTTGATAGATCCGAATGGTAGTTGATAATTGTAGTTTATAGATGCTACGGTCAAATCAAATTTATTTTTATTATGATAGTCTAAAAGAAAATTGGAATCTAATTTTGTTAAAATATCACCATTCGCAACAATTATTGCTTTAGTCTCTTTTTTCGGCAATAATCCTAATGAACCTGCGGTTCCAAGGGGTTTTTTTTCATTTATATAATTTATTTTTACTTTCAACCTACCTCCATCTTTAAAATAATTAAATATTTTTTTTGATCTAAAATAAGTTGAAATATAAAAATTATAAAAACCATTTTCTCTAAATTGACAAATTATTTTTTCAAGTATTGGTTTTCCATTTATTTTCAACATGGGTTTTGGGGTATTTAAAGTGTACGGTCTTAATCTTTTTCCAAATCCTCCTGCCATAATTAGCACAGGATTTTCTCTTATTATTTTACTCCGTATTTCTTCTAAATTTTTGATTTCAATAATATTTTTTTTTCTGTCTAATACTGGTATTAAGAGAAAATTATTTTTTTTTAATTTATCATAATCAAAATTTTTTTTTTTTTCATCAAGAAAGAAAAAATTTTTTCTCATTATTTTATAAATTTTTACTTCTAATTTTTTATACTTTAATATTCCTCTTCGAATATCTCCATCACTAATCGTACCTACTATTTTTTTTTTTCTGTTAATAACAAAAAGTGTTTTAATTTTTACCTTAGATATTTTTATAATTACTTGAGATAATGTTAAATCATCACTAATAATATTTTGTTTGTAAAATTCCAATTTAACAACTCCATCCACCGTCAATTACAAGATTGTGTCCAGTAATATAATTTGCCGCATTAGATGATAAAAATATTATTCCATTTAACACATCTTCATCTAATGCCATTCTTTTTAAAAGAGTATTTTTAGAATAGGATTTTACAAATTTTTTGCTTTGAGTTCTTTGGATACCTCCTGGAGATAAACAATTAACTCTTACATTGGGAGCAAGGTATGCTGCCAACCATTTAGTTAATTGAATCATTCCACCTTTTGAAACTGAGTAACCTATGGGGTTTGAAAGCTTGGTGTTTTTATAAATTTCAAATTTTGGTGCAGTAAATCCATAAATAGATGAAATATTCACTATTGAAGAATTTTTTGACTTTAGCAAAAGCTTTTTTATGCCTTTAACAATCTCTATACAAGAGATCAAATTAACTTCAATTTCATTTATTAAATTTGCACTCATTTTAGAATTTTTTTTTTTTGTTTTAATTAATAACTGATCACCTGTTAATGCTGCATTGTTAATTAAGATATCAATTTTTAAAAACTTATTGTTAATATATTTAATAAGTTTTTTTCTATCCTCTGATATACTTAAGTCACATTTAACGTATACAATTTTATTTTTAAATTTAATTGAATTACTTGAAATTTTCCTAATTTTTTCATGTATATCTGTCAAAATTAAATTGGAACCTGAATTGTAAAAGAATTTTGCTAGCTTAAATCCTAGAGCTCCATTTGCTCCAGTAATTAAAATATTTTTACCTTTAAAATAATATTTTTTTTTTAAGAAATTTATTGCTTCCATTTTTTTTGGTGTAAAAATTCTGCAAATTTAAAATCAATTTTATCATCAATATCTATTGATCTATGTTTAGGAATAATATTATATTCTAATTTTCCCTCAAAAATACTACTTTTTTCTTTAATAAACTTTGTACTCATAACATAAGCTACCGTTGTCACGTCATATACCTTTGGTGATTTCTGTCTAGTAAAAATTTTTTTTTTTGTTCTATTTATTAAATTTAATTTTGTTTTATCTATTTTAACCATATTAAAATATGGATTTTTTGAAGATGGAGTAATTGTTATCACACCATCACATTTTTTTGACTTAAAAATCTTAATACAGTTATCAATATCCTTGGTAAGTCTTAATGGAGATGTAACTGGTAAAACACATAGATAATCATATTTTTTGTTATTTAATTTTTCTAGTCTAGAAATTGCATCTTTCCAAACTTTAATCTCCGGAGTAGTATCATGTGATAAATCTTTTTTTCTTAAAAATTTTACTTTAGCTCCAAAAAGTTTAGAGAGTTTTGATATTTTAATTGAGTCTGTGGAAACGTAAACTTCATCTATGAACTTTGAGGTAAGAGCTTTTTTAATTGTATAATAAATTAATGGCTTACCGTTAAATAACTTAATGTTTTTATTTTTAATGCCTTTTGAGCCTTCTCTGGCACAAATAAGTGTTAATAATTCCATGATTTATTTTTTCTTTTTCTTGAAGAAAGAAATAAACTTTTGAAAGCTTTCTTTAAATTTTCTCCACCAATAACTTAAAAACCCAAGAGCTAAAGCTAAAAAAGCAACAATTGCTTGAATAATAATACTCCCAGTCCCAGGATCTAGATAAGCATAAACATCTTTGCACAAAATAAAATTCGATACAAAAATAAAATAAAATAATTTTTTATTCATAAATATAATTTTGATATTTTAAATCGTAAAAACTATAAATTATTGGTTCTGAAAATAAAGAACTTCTTCCAGCATAGCAAGCAATGATTTTATTCACTATTTTGGAATTGGTGGTGAATTTTTCTAATTTTAGATTTTTAATATTTTCAAAACAAAAATTTGAATTATCATAAATACCTCCAAAAACAGGTAAGCTATCCATAAATTTATAATCCTCAAAGTTATTATACTGGTCGCTTATATACTTATTTAATTTTATATCTGAAGAAAATCTCCAAGTCATTAAATTATGATCACCAAATATAACGACAACACTATTTGGATCTTTATCATTGACTCGTTTAATTATTTTTTCTATTAAATGTACTGCTTGATGTACTCCTTTATTAAATATTTTAGTATAATCTTTATCTTTACTATCTGGATGATCATATGGGATCATATGAAACCATTTTAAAGTTGGGATTGAACCTTTATCAATTTGTTGAATAGCAAAATCATGAAAGTCTTTAATTTTAAATTTTTTATTAACTTCATTAGTTTTATTTTTAAAATATTTAATTTCACAATATCCATATAACTGAAAGTAATACCACTGCAAACGATTTGCTTTACCATAGCAGAATGAAAATTTACTTGGTAATAAATTGACACTATTTTCTGTGTAATATTCATCTATAAATTTTCCAACATTTCCCATAGTAGGATATTTAAACCCTGTAATAATTTTATATCCATTATGCTTAAATATTTCGAACAAGGGTGATTTATCTTGACCAGTAAAATAATTTTGTTTTGTTATTTTATTTTTTCTCCATTTTACTGGATCTAAATATAAAATAGAATTAATTGATTTTTTTGTTGGATAAAAATCTGCAAAATTGTTCTTAAGTATAAAAAATTTTTCATTTTTTTCTAAACTATTTGTATTTATATTTAATCCCAAGTGTTTTTTAATTATAGAATTTGGAATAAAGCTTTCAAATGAATAAATATAAAAATTTCTTTTTTGGCTAAAATCAATAGAAGTCTTTGTGTTATTTGAATTATTTTGAAAGTAAGATTGAAAATCAAACAAATAATTAAAATTCAAAAATACATATAATAAACAAAAAATCTTTAAAATTTTTATTTTCATAAAAATAAATTTAATTAGAGTTATCAATATTAAAAAGCTCAAAACTAAATAAGTTATTTTTATTTCTTTAGTAACATTTGTAAAAAAACTAGATGTAGACATTATTAAAAAATAAAAATTTAAAAATAAAAGAAATGAAAATATTAAAATCTTCGTAAATTCTGATTTTACTCTAGCTAAAATAAAAAATAAAAAAATTGCTTGAAAAATAATGAAAGTATATACGTAAACATAAAAATCAATTACTTCATGTATAAAATTTTCGCTTACTATACTGAATTTTAATGAAAGAGCAAAAGAGCTTAAAATTAATAAGAAAAAAATAATTAAGTAAACTCGATGAATTTTAGATATTGTATTTAAGTTAATTGTCATTAGTACCATTTATAATTTTATTGATCTCCTGAGCGCTAATTTTAGATATATTTTTTTCATAATTAAAAAAATTTTTATTTGCAAACTTTAGTAACTCTTGCTTATCTAAAATATTATTTTGCTGAACATAATCAAAATTTTCAAAAAAATCTTTTAAATCAAAATTATAACAAAAAGTCTTTTTAAAATTTTCTTCTAAATAATTAATCTCTTCTTTATTCATATGTTTTGAAGAGTTATCATTTATATATATTGATAGTCTTTTACATGACAAAGAAAATTCAAGAGCAATTCCGGAAAAATCTGTAATTAATAAAGATGAATTATTAAATGAATTAATACTACTGGCATTATTGTCAAATTTTAGCTTTCTTGAAGAATATTTAGATCTTAAATAATTCAAAAAATCATTAGATCTCTTAAAATGTTCGGGATGAGGTCTAAATATTACTTCGTAATCTTTATCTAATAAAAATTCAATTATTTTATCAAAATCTTCATTAATAAAATTTTTATAAGAATTGCTCCAGCTGGGGGCTATCAAAACTGTTTTGGTATTAAATTTCTCAGTAATATTTTTTCTTAAATAATCAAAATATAAATAGCCAGTATTAAGTAAAGATTTCTTTAATTTATTTTTGTTATTTAAATTTATTAAATCATTGTGATAATTACTTGGGGACAAAATAATATCATAATTATGAAAAGCTGTATCAGTATACCCACCTACAATCCCATGAAAAACATAAATATATTTATTAACATTTTTAGATCTTTTAATTTGATGATATCCTAAATCAGTTAAAGTCATAATTACTATTTTGCAGTTTAAACTTTGTAAAATTAAATCTCTTAAAAAATTATCACCAATATAAAAAGATTTGATCTCATCTATTCCTATAGTGTCATTAATATCTGAACTTAAATAGATAATCTTTTTATTATATTTTGATAACTCAAATATTAAGTTTTTAAAAATTGACTGATATCTTCTATTTTCAGAAAAAAAAACTACATCAAAGTCAGAAAATAATATTTTAATGAGATTTTTAATTATTAATAAAGATTTTATTAAATTCATTATTATTTTATATTATAAAATATTTTAAATGATATTTGTATTAATATGAACAAAGATAATTATAAAAAACAATTCGAAACTAGAGGTTTCTTTAAAATAGAGAAATTTATAGATAAAAATAATGTAGATAAAATTTTATCTGAAATTAAGTTTGTTGAAGATGCAGATATTTATTTTGATAGAAATAATAGGATAAGAAGAATAGAACAAATATATAATAAAGGAGAATGCCTTAAAGATCTGAATTTAAATTTTATTTCTGTGATAGAACAATATTTAGGAAAAAAAGTTACAATTTTTAAAGATAAGTTTAATGCAAAACCTCCAGGTGGTGAGGGTTTCAGTGCCCATTATGATGGGATATTTAAGTTCTTAGATAACAACGGAGAAGAAAAGAATGGATGGTATCATTATGACAATTTTTTTGTAAATGCTTTATTAGCTTTAGATAATTGCTCAGAAGAAAATGGAACCATAGAAATTGCTAATTCTCACAGTGGAAATTTTAATGAACTACTTGATAATACAACTAAAGATGGAACACCCAATCTCTTAGATACAATTGAAGAAAAAACTCATTTTGAAAAACTTAATCTAAAAATTGGTGATTTGGTAATTTTCAAAAATACCTGTCCTCATAGATCAGATAAAAATAACTCAAACACTGAGAGAAGGATATTATATTACACTTATTCAAGTTTTGAGAATGGATCAAAATATGAAAATTATTTTAGTGATAAAAAGAATAGTAAAAATAAAACAATAAAATCTCTAACAGGAAAACTATAAGTTATAACAAAGACTTAATAAATTTCAGACACAAATAATTTGAATTTTTATTGTACATGTCATAGTAACGGTTTTTCTCTATTATGTTTTTTTTGTGAAATTTTTTTTTATAGTCTTTAGATTTTTTTAAATAAAGATTAATATATTTTTTTAAGTTTTTATAGTCATTTGCAAGAGGACCTGTTAGATTTTCTTCATAATTTTTTAAAAATCCACTTTCTCGACTATATTTTTTTAAATCTGGAAAAATATTTATTTGTGGAACATTGATAAAAAGACTTTCTATTGAGGTTGAAGAACAATCATTTATTAGTAAATCTATTTTTTTAAGAAATTTTGTTGTATCAAACAAAGGGAATTTTTCATTATCAATAAAAAAAATATTTTGATTATCTGCAATCTTATCGTCTTGAAAATTTGAATTTATTGAATGTCTAGAATATATAAATTTAATATTATTTCTTTTTAAAAATATTTTAAAATCATTTAAATCAAAATTTTTCAAATTAATTAATGGTAAAGGATATTTATAAGGTCTCCAGGTTGGGGTATAAAATATTACTTTATTTTTTTTTTTATTGCTTTTGTTTTTCTTTTTTAACTCTTCAAATTTTGGGTAACCTAATTTAACAATTTTGTTATTACTAAGCTTATATATTTTTTTAGCTACTTCATCTATAGTAAATTTAGATGGAAAATTTATATAATCAAATTTTTTAAAATAAAAATCTGCATCATTTGAATTATAAAATTTATGTAATACCATTTTATTTGCTGCACCATGACCAATGTGAATTTTTTTTGAAGTACCTGGTATTAGATTTAAAAAATTAAAATAGTTTGAACCACCATCAATGACTACTTGAGCTTTGAGACTTATAAAAATTAACTTTAATGGATTATAAATTGATATAAATTTAAATTTTCTTTTTTTTAAATAATCTTCAACTTTTTTATTTTGACAAAACCAATAAACATTCATTTTTTTTTTTGAGAGAAATTCGTATAAATATCGTGGATTATTACTATAGGTGTTAGGACTTGTACTTTGTATTATTATTGCATCCTTTTTCAAAGGAATAATTTTAAGCGGAATTAACAAAAAACTTAAAAAAGATTTTAGTATATTTTTTACAATTATCATCAAAATTTATTTTTTAAAATAAATTTAATATCTTCTTGTTTTAATGGGACTGGATTATTTTTAAGTCTTAAAATATTAATTTGATCTAGTATTTTGTTAAGGTATTTATCTAAATTAATATTTAACTTATCAAATGAGTCTTCTAAATTAGCCTGTTTTTTTATAAATTTAATTTTATTACACAATTCATTTATATTTTTTACCTTAAAACTATTGAAAATTATTTGATATCTTTTTTTTAAATCAAAACTTGATGATGAATAATTTATTTTTTGATAATTAAATAATAAAAATTTTTCAAACGTCAAAGAAACTGCATGACCATGACTAATACCAAACAAAGTGCTAAATGGATATGAAACAGCATGTGGAGCTGTAGTTTTCGAAATATTAATAGCTTTACCTGCTAAATTTGATGCTATTAACATATTTTTTGAGTTTTGATTATTCGGATTATCTAAAAATGGTAGGTAATTTTTTGATGAAAGAATTAATGATTTTTTTGCAAACAAAACACTAGACTTGTTAGATTTAATTGAAATCATTGACTCAACAGCTTGCGCTATTGCATCAAATCCTGCAGCAGATTTAAGTTTTTTAGGATTTTTTAATATGAGGTTAGAAAATAAAAAAAAATAATTTGGTATTAATAATTTATCTTCAACTGAATATTTTATTTTGTTAACATAAATTACAGCGTTCGATGTGACTTCGGCACCTGCACCAGCCGTTGTTGGAACTGCAATTAATGGAAAAAGCTTTTTCTTACTTATTTTTTCATAATTCATAAGTCTTTTTTTCAAATCATTTATCTCAATATCTTCAACGATGCTTAAAATTTTTGCATAATCAATTACAGCACCACCTCCTACCGCTAATATTAAATCTGGGTCAAAATTTCTTAATTCATTAATCATAATTTTTAGCTCATCAAATTCTGGTAAAAATGATTTTTTGAAATAAAATTTAATTAATTTATTTTTAGGAAAATTAAAAAATTTATCTGCTTTTGATTTAAAGTATGAATTTTTTCCTGTTATCAAAAAAATTCTATTAAATTTTTTATTAGATATTATTTTTTTAAAATCACTTAATTTTGAAACATCATTAACAATCATTTTATCTCATAAATTTCTTTTTTATTTCTAAGAACTTTTTCGGTCTATCTAAATTTTTCATACTTCTGGATTTTATTCTTACTTCAAGAAAACTTGGTCCACTTTTTTTTACAAAAGCTCTTATTTCACTTTTTAAATTTTTTAATGATGAAATTTTAAAATAACTTTTAAACCCCACACTTTTTGATAATTTTTTAAAGTCGATATTTCTTGAATTTGTTGGCTGACCACCAACTGACTCATGCGAATTATTATTTAATAAAATATATTTAATTTTACTTTTACCATATTTAGCAAAAGTAATTAATGAGCCCATATGCATAAATAAAGATCCATCTCCATCTAAACAAAATACATTTTTATTTTTACTAAAAATAGAATACCCAAGAGATACACTTGATGAGTGCCCCATACCTCCAACCATATAAAAATCATCTCCAAATTTTAATTTTTTATCTTTTCTAATTTTGTTTAATTCTCTGGAGGTATATCCTGTTGTAGAAATTAACTTATCTCTAGAATTTATATTTTTTAATAGTTCCTCAATAAATTCAGATCTCAATATTGATTTCTTAAATTCAATTTTTTTAATTTTAAAACTATTATCTATAAAGAGATTTTTTTTAACTAGTACTGCTACTGGAATTTTATTTTTTAATGAATAACTAATTAATTTGTCAATTTTACTTAAATCGCTTTTGCCTTTTAGAATAATATATTTTATTTTTAACTCTTTAAGTAACGATCGTGTTATTTTTCCTTTTGCCATATGTTGAGGCTCGTCATTTGATTTTGGTGAACCTCTCCAGCCAATTATCATAAGTAATGGAATAGAGTAGACATTTTTATCTGCTATAGAAATTAATGGATTTATTGCATTTCCAAGCCCAGAATTTTGCAAATATGCAACACCAATTTTTTTAGTGGCCAAATAATAGCCGATGATTAATGAAACTGCCGCCCCTTCATTGGCACAAATTATATTTTTTATTTTTTTATTTTTTTCTAAACAACTTAAAAAAGTTTTTAGTAAACTATCTGGTACACCTGAAAAAAAATCAATTTTTTTTTTATTCAAATAATCCAAGAAAAATTTTGGATCTAACATTTATTTTTATTTAATTAATTCAATTATATTTTTTACAGAGCTAATATTTTTTTCACATTCATATGCTCTTTCATTTTTTAAAATAGTATGTGCTGTTTTCATCATAGAGTTATATGAAGATCTCAAGAGTTGATTTGCATATATTACAATATTAAAACCATTTTTAATTAAATCTTTTTCTCTGGTTTTTGAATAAGTGGAAGGCACTGCTACAAGTGGTCTTGAATATTGAGTTTTTAAAAATTTTTTCGCAAATTGAAAAATTGTTTTTGGATTATCATCCTTAGAATGAATCATTATACAATCAGTCCCAGCTTTACTATATGCAACTGCCCTTTTTAATGCATCATTTACAGATTTTCCTAAGATTAGGCTCTCTATTCTTGAAATAACCATAAAATCATCACTTATTGCAGCTTCTTTAGATTTGATAATTTTTTGGCAAAAATCTCTAATGTTGTCTTGTTGAACTCCAGTTTGATCTGAAAATAATGAATTTTTTTTAAGGCCTATTTTATCTTCCATTATTATTGCTGAAACCCCAGCTCTTTCCAATTTTTTAACCACATGTGGTAAATGCTCTAATTGACCCCCATTATCAATGTCAAAAATCATTGGTTTCGTTGTAACATTAAAAGTATCTATTACTCCATTTATTCTTGTAGAATAATCTACTGATTGGTTATCAGGCATTCCTCTTGAAACTGAGTCTGTTAAGCTTGACGACCACATACAATCAAATTCATTTAATTGTCCTATCTTCTGCACATTTACATTTTCTACAATTAATCCGGTTAAAGGATTGTGGCACTCTAAAACTCTTACTAACTGTTTTGCCTCTAACAATCTTTTTAATTTTGCTCTTCTTAAATCTGGAGTAGTTCCAACTTTTCTTATTTTTTCTTTAATTTTGGAAGAAGATATATTTTTTGTATATTCTTTCTCTATCAATTTACCTGACCATTTTTTAAGCTCAGAGATAACTTTTTTTCTAATTTTTGATTGTGGTCCTGTTCTCCAATCGTCTCCATGAACTACAAAATCTGGTTTAAGTAGATTTAAATTTTCAGAATAATCTAAGGTAGTTTGAGGAATTACTTTATCTACATATTTTATATTTTCAATTACACTTAATCTTTGTTTATAATCGAGATGAGGAAATTTTTTATAGCCAGCTATAGCTTTGTCTGTCAATAAACCTACAGTAACTTGGCCATATTTTGAGGCAAATTTTAATAAATTTATGTGACCTTCATGAAGAATATCGGCCGCTAAACCACAATAAACTATTTTTTTTTTCATAGATCATTCTTTATACTTTTATTATTATAAAATAAAAGTTTATTTTTTTACAAAGTCTAAGTATTTTTTTCCGTAATATAAATGTAAAACTATGTTTGATAAGGATGAAATTAGCCACAAGCAGTTTATTGTAATTATAATAATATAAAAATTAAATACTTCATTTTTTAAAAATATTAATAGTAATGTTAAAAGTAGTATTAAGTCTCTAATTATTAAAAAAAATCTTAAATAATATTTTTTTCTAATATAAGGTAAATTATTTAATTTATTTTCTTGATTGCACCACCTAACTAATGATGAAAATTTATCTAAAATTAATATCTCTATTAAAATAAAAAAACATGAAATTATTCCTAAACAAAATACTAATAAATTATAATTTAAAATAAAAAAATTTAACGCAATCGAGAAATAAAATAATGAATAAATTACAGCATCGGATAAAGAATCAATAAATTTTCCAAAAAATGTTTTTTTGGTATATCTTGCGACACCACCATCAATATTATCAATTAAAATTGTAAGAAAGAATAAAATAATCCCATAAGTAAATAATCTTTCATCAAATAGAATAAAAAATATAGAAATTAAACCTAAAAAAAAATTAATAATAGTTATTGTGTTTGGTCTAACATTTAAGATTATAAAAAAAGGGACAAAAAAATTAGATAGTCTATTTATAAAAAATTCAATAATAGGTGAGTTTATAAAAGGCCTCGAGGTTTGATTAAACTTTAATACTTTTTTGTAAATTTTATGATACATATAAATGTTTTTTAAATAACAAATTGCCTAATTGATGCTTTTATATGAAAAAAAAATTTAAAAATAAAGGTATATTATTTTGGATAACAGGTTTATCTGGATCTGGCAAAACTACAATTGCAAAAACTATTTTACCAAAGATAATACAAAAATTTGGTCCTACTATTCATCTTGATGGAGATCAACTGAGAAAAAGTTTAAACCTTTATGGTTACTCCTATAAAGATAGATTAGACAATTCAAAAAAAATGACAAATATCGCAAAAATTATTACAGATCAAAATATAAATGTTGTTTTTTCAATTCTTGGATTAATTAGTAAGATTAGAACTAGAAATAAAAAAATATTTAAAAATTATATTGAAGTATTTATTAATACTAAATTAGAAAACATCATTAAATTAAAAAAAAAGAAAACTTATTATCAAAAAAAAAACGTGGTTGGTGTAAATATCAAACCAGAATTTCCTAAAAAATCTGATGTAGTAATTAACGATTTGATAAATAAAAAAAACTTTGAGAATGAGATATTTAAGGAAATTTTGAAATCAGTTAAAAAAAAATTATAATATTATTTTTCCCAATATCTTAACTTTTCTGCAACAGCCATTTCCTCGTCAAAAATTTTTTTATCAGAATCACCAACAACAACAGGAATTTTTCTTATTGAATTTACTAAATTTCTTAATCCTGATTCCTCCAAAGAGGCAGATTGATCACTTCCATACATAGACCTATCTAAAGTAATATGTCTTTCTAAACTTGAGATACCATAAGTTGCAGCTACAACACTTGGGATTACTCCTGATTCATGACCACTATACCCTACTTTACAATTATATCTTTTTTTTAATTTTGGAATAATACTTAAATTTAATATTTCTTCAGGACATGGATAAGTAGATACACAATGCATTATCTCAAAAGGACAGTTTTCTGATTTAAAAATTTCAACTGCATCATCTATATAGCTATAATTACTCATGCCAGTAGATATGAAAGTATATTTTTTTCTTTTAGCAAGCTCTTTCAAAAATGACTTGTGAGTTATTAATGCTGACGCAACCTTGTTATACTTTAAGTTAAAATCGTCTAAAAAATTTAAGCTATTTAAATCCCATGCTGAGGCAAACCATTCAATATCTATCTCTCGACAAAAGTTATCTATTTCTTGATATTGATCTTTATTAAATTCTAATCCTTTTTTTTGTTGTTCAAATGTATTACCCCACGGACTTTTCCTTTCACTTAATAATTCTTTTTTTGTATAAACCGTATTTATATCTCTCTTTTGAAATTTTACAGCATCACATCCACAATTTTTGGCTAAACTTATAAGTTTTTTAGCAATATTCATATCACCGTTATGATTGATTCCTATTTCTGCTATTACAAATATTTTTTCCATAATTTTTATTATAAATATTTTTTTATTAATGCTTTAATCATCTTTGCATTATTTTTACCAGTGTAAAAAGCATTTTTTAATCTTGTTGATTCAATTGTAAAGTTGTTTTTATACTTAATTTTTTTTAAAGCTTTGAAAATTTCATTAAAATTGACTAATCCACCTCTCAATTTAATATTCTTAAATGATTTATCTCTATTCTTTATATGAACTAACTTAATTGATGATTTAAATTTTAATATCTCTGATACAAGATCTTTATTTTTAACCACTCTATTACCTGTATCAAAAACCATATAA
>Ga0181552_10000218_pt1 | contig 41928 bp, 34 predicted proteins | sample 011ome_18_FD_130583 | JGI IMG/M metagenome (GOLD analysis project Ga0181552, IMG submission 130583) | Coastal salt marsh microbial communities from the Groves Creek Marsh, Skidaway Island, Georgia - 011501BT metaG (megahit assembly) | ecosystem: Environmental > Aquatic > Marine > Intertidal...
AATAAACTGGTATGCTGAAGAGGTGATTCAAAAATCTTCGTAAAATGGTCGGGATGGCCGGATTTGAACCGACGACCACCTCACCCCCAGCGAGGTGCGCTACCAGGCTGCGCTACATCCCGATAAAAATACAATAACACATTACGAAAATTAACAGCATATGAAAATAGTTGTTAGTTAGTTTTATTTAGTAACTGTAATTTCGACAAAAAGAATTTAATTAAAATTTATTTCAAAAACATTAAAATAACTGTTAATATGATTAACAAGTAATCCCAGTAATAAAAAAAAAAATATAACTATAAAGTAGACATAAAGATAAAATTCAGTGAAAATGTCGCTGATTATCAGATTGTGCTTATTTAGATTTGAATATTCTGGTATTAATAAAAGTGACAAATTGATTGTGAATTATTTATAATGATCATACAATTACATTTTTAGATATTATAATTAATTAGTTTTTTTAGAGAGAAATAATATGGCTAAATTTAGGTTAACAATTCAAAACTCACTATCAATTGCATTTGCTTTTGTTGTGAGTATTTTATCTCCGAATGTTTTAGCTCAGGATAGCGCTGATACTGGTACTGTTAAAACATCTAACCCTAAATCAGCTGGCAAGGATGCAAAAGAATCTGCATCTGGCTCATTAAGTGCTGGAGCTATTGCAGCTGCTGTTGCTGCAGCCGCTGCCCTTGCTGCAGTAGTTGATTCTGGTGATGGAGGCGGGGCTGCACCTGTACCTACACCTGCGCCAACACCCGCGCCTACACCTGCACCTACACCTGCACCTACACCTGCACCAACTGAAACTTATACCGTCGATGTAGTTATTCCAACAACAGTTAATACCAATACTACAACCAATACTGCCACTACTACAGCCACTACTACTGGAGTTTATCTACCAAATACTAATACTAATACTAATACCAATACTAATACTACTACTCAGACTTTGGCAAGGTATACGACAGCAACTAACACAGCTACCACTACAAGCACAAATACTGCGACTAATACCAACACCACTACTAACACTGTGACATCAACATTTGTCTCATCCGGAAGTGATAATAGTGATTACGTTGCTAGTGGAGATGGAAGCGGCACGTTAGTTGATGACTTTGAACAAACTTTCGAACAAAATCTTGATCAGCAATTAGATCAAGAATTTGTTCAAGACATTGTTCAGGAGGTTGCTATATTTAATGAAGGTGGCTTAAGTTATGATGAAGCTGCAACATTCTATGGATTAACTCCTGAAGGTAATATTAGCGTTGATGATAATATTACAGACCTGGGTAATAACTATCGAATTGTAGAAGTTCTTGCCGATGGATATGTCATAATTGAAAAAGATTTTGTGCAAAATATTGATCAAGATATAGTGCAAGATGTCTTCTACGAGGTTGATATTGTTCAAGACTTCATCCAAACACAAGAAATTAATCAAGATGTTACTATTGATGTTATTCAAACCGAAACTAGAACAAGGTTAGCTGAATAATATTTTACTATTCATTATAATTATGAAAACCCATCGCAAGATGGGTTTTTTTTATGCCCAAATTAGTATTTAAGATAGTATTCTACAAAGACCCTTGGTAATCGTGGATGAATGCTCTGCTCAATACTTTCAATTTGCAAGGTGCTATTGTTTTGATAGTAAATATTTGTATCAGCCCATCTAATAGAGTCAACTTGAAATTTTTCATAAATTTTATTTACAGATAAACTTTTTTCAATTTTTTGAATATTTTCTATCTTTGTTTTAAAAACCTTTCGTTCCATTTTAGCTAAGTACAAATCTGGATTATATAAATTGATTAGATCATATGAAGGATTAGTAAGAAAATCTTTATTAGAATAATTTCTTAATTCATAATTATGCGGTAAGCCTTCGGTTCGTATTATTCTTCCATCCAAGGTAAAAATTTTGACGTCATCTGATCCAACCCATTCGTACACATCATCTTCAATATATGCAAGTATTAAAATTGCAATTGGGCCTCTTCCAAAACGAATTTTCATAAAACTGTTATCATAACTTTCGTATATATCTTTAGTAATTTCATAATCTGGAAAGCCAAAAATAACATTATTTACCTCAGAGAAATTTTGAATATAAGCAATAGGCAAATTCCCACAACCGGAAAGAGAAATGACAATCAAAAACAATCTAATCATAGAAGCCATCCCAACCATAAATCAAATGATCTCTATTAGCTTGATTGGTAGTACTCCAAAGTGTTTGCGCAACAGTTAAGGGTTGAGCGCCATCACGAGTCAGGGGTCGCAATCCAAAACCACTTGCTCCTCTGGAGTATTGATCAAAAAATACTTGAATAGGTATATTAAAGAAAAATCCTTTATCAAAACTACCCTCACCAAACTCAGCTTTGCTGATATCTGTCAAAGAGAAAAAAACTCCCATGTTCAAACCGCTTTTAAATTCTCTGGAGAAATTAAATGAGAAGCCTGAATCTTCAGCCAAAAACCTCCCACCTTTTAATTGAAATAATATCCTAGAATACGGCTCTCTGTAATAAAAATTCAGATGCCCAGTTAAAGTTCTGTAATCACTATTACCAAAAAGTTGTCTAAAGGAGCGTTGACGAACCTTCCATAACTCTAAGCCAATACCATAATTCATATCAAATGGCTTATATAGAATTTCTCCTCCATAACCAGAAAACATTGGCTCAAAGATTCCAGCGGAAACTTTTGCGTATATTGATTTGTATGGGTTGATAAAATAATTGGCTTGAAGTCTTGTTATATGATACTTATCACTATTTTTTAAATACTGGACAATATCTGTTCTAACATGAGGGAGGATGCTGTCAGATGCCAGCTTTAAATCATCAAAATTATTGTAAAGACCAATGGAAGCAACACTTAAAATATTTAAATTCTTACGAAGTAAAGTCTCGCTATGAAAAGCTATTGAAATATCTCCAAAATAAAATCCATCTGGTCCACCAATTTGGCTTCTGATTGCTGGAGAAAGTTTCCAGATTGTGGTTGGTAATTTTGTGCGAGGTCTATAATCATGGCCTAGATGCTGTTTTGGATCCGGTTTATATATTTTTACAGAATCTAACAAAGCATCTGTTTTTCTTTGCTTTTTATATAATTGATATTCTGCTCTTGGTATATCTACCGCAAACATTGACTGATCAGCATTTAAAGCTACCAATGAAAACTCTTCAATAAGTGGAGGGGAAATCTGATCTAATATATTAACAATTCTGCCAACAGCCTGGGCAGTATTTAAATACTTTGATTGAGCAAATGTAATTTCATATCTATTATTCCTGGCATTTGCTGTTTGTAAAAATATTTTATTCTCATTAAGCAATTGTAAGGACGACTTATATAAAAACTCTGCTTTTTCAGCATTAACAACTTGCCTATAAACTATACTATTTTCTATTACTGGCGGCGGATCTTTTTTAGTAATGCCAGTAGAGCGTTTGGCGTAATTGCCACTGAGAGAGAACCCAAAATTAAGGGTATTGTTTCGTATATATCCTAATTTAAGCTGGAATCCTTTTGTTACAGGAAAAACAAATGAGTAATTAAAGTTTTTATCCTGAGGAACCGGAAGATACCCCTCTCCATCTTCACCATAATTAGTTGAATCATATTCAATTTTTAATCTTATACCTTTAAATTTAGGTATAAAGATTTCTAAGCCTCCAAATATTCCTGCTTTTTCTCCTCCAAAAAATGTTCCATAATTAATTTCGCCGCCTTGTGTATCTCCTTGGATGTCTCTTCTTCTGGATGAAAACCTTTCATCTAGCCTCACCAATGGATTAGATATCCTGCTATTAGACATAGTCCCCCACCCCATTCCTAGGGATAGATCAATATTACCAATTAACTTAGATGCAACTATATATTCTGACGAAAATAAAGACGAGCCCCCAAAATCCCTGAAACCAACAGCAATTTGGGGGAGATAATTGTTCTCTTTAAGCACCCTAAATTTAGCATCAAAGCTTTTATCTTTGTAAGATTGTGAGCCACTAAATTCTCTAACATCACTATACAGTTTATTATTTACGTCCGTATATTGGTAGGAAGCTTCAAACCAATCAAATGGATTTCCCATTACTGAACCTCTAAGATATGGCTCAGAATGAGACCATGTAAAACCTATAGAACCTCCTTTGTGCATTCTAGCAGAAGGCATCTGAATTAAGCCTACTGTTCCATAGTTAGAAAAAGAAGGCTGGTCAAAATAAGGGTAGACGTAATCCGCAAGCTGAGCACAAACCCTTTCACTAAGAAATAATAGTGGCAAAATGAGGATTAAAAAAAGCCTCATTAATTATGATTAATTATCAGAAATTGCTGCAATAGAAGCTGCTGTAATAGAAAGATTAGCTAATATTGGAGTAATGGTCTCAACTAATGCCAGGGAATCAAGAGGTCTTGCTTTTCTTGGGACTACGATTGTACTTCCGGGAAGAATATCATTTCGATCAAAGGAAGCAAATGGAAGAACTGGAAGCATGAGTCTGTTTTTTTTGAGCGCAGCTCCGCTTGGAAGAAGAGCATATACTTTGTTCTTATCAGCTTCTTGTTTTAAACCACCTGCTAGTTTTAAGTAATCATCAAATGATGCTCCAACTATATGCGGAACTGTTACTGGGTTCAGAACTTGACCAACAACTGTGACAGTTGTTTGGATTGAAGGCATATATATCTTATCCCCATCTTCAAGAATAATATTAAGATCTGGATTATCTTTAATTTTAACAGGGTTAAGTTCAGTAACTAATCTACCTACTGAATTTATACTGTCCATCGATGATAAAAGTGAAATTAATCCAAGAAGATCTGATGAATTTTGTTGTATTCTTCCGCTTGCAACAGCAGATGCAAGGGTTTGCTGTAATTCTGCTTTTGATCTCTTTAAAGCGTCACTCTCAATCTTTTTAGTACTGTTTCTTGTAAAAATTCCCCCTAATGGATATGAGTTTTTATTTACACCCCCAGATCTTTCATAGATTTCGGACAAAGTTGTATTTTTTGATATTGCGTAAATTCCTGGATTTTGAAATTCACCTATCAACTCTACATAGCCAACTGATGTTGAGGCGTTATCTAGTTTAAGGTTTAACATGGTAATGTTGGTTAATGAACGTAAATCCTCATACTTAAATGACCCAAAGCCTCTAGCTCGAATTCCGATGTCGAAAACTGGCTCAGTATTTAATTTGCTTAATAAAAAGCCTCCAGCATAGTTGAATAAATCGAAAGCATTTAATTCTCTGGAAGTTGGATAAAGTCCAGGAAATCTAACATTTCCTAGAACTGGAACAGAATTAATTAATAAAATAGGTATTAACTCACTATAGGTCTCAAGAAAAGGGGTGCAATTTGAAGAATTATTAGATGGAAAAAGCTTTAGCTTAGCCTCAATTAAGTCAGATATTGGATTGACCGTTAATGAATCAAGCGAGGTTAAACAAGGGTTATATTCTTCAAGCTTTCTAGAGGAGGATCTCAATTCTGAACTCTCTATTAAAGGGACTTCTAATTTTGCATTATTGGTTCGATCGCCATCCAATTGATCAGAGTTGTTGTAAGAAAGTTTTGAGTTTAAATAATTAAAAACTTCCTTTGATTGAATATATTGAATATCATCCATGGAGAAGATAAAAACCTTATCTCCTGAATATATGTCTAAATTGTCTATAAATGATTGATCGGTCAGAGGAAATGTTACCAACCTGTATGATTTAGATAAAAAATTTAACCTTTTAATAACTGCAAAACCAGTATAAGTGTTATCCAAAAGATCCTTACTAATGTCAATAATATCCCCAAGGGCTTTTTTGTTTTGAATAGAGTAATCTCCTTTGTTCCTTAAAGCTCCATATAATGAAATTGTATTAATGACTTGGCCTTTAGCTGAATTTACAACAATAGTATCCCCATTTTGGATATTAAATTTATCTATATTCGTTGGGTTTAGAATTGTTTTTTCACCTGAAGCCAAAATCCTCTCAACAGAGATATTAGAGAAATCAGCAAAGGGAGTTGTTCCTAATGCATATTGCAAAATATCAGCCAATGTCTCACCCTCTTTAATTTCATAGATTGCGGGTCTTATCACTTCCCCGATAATTGAAACACTAGCTTTCAGGCCTCCAACCAGAATGGAATCACCATCATTCAAGACAAAGTCTGCAGTAGCGACATTGCCTTTCATCAGCAAGTCATACAAATCTATAGTATTTATTAGCTCACCATTTCTAACTACTTGAATGGTTCGCAAAGAGCTATTTTCTTTGACTCCACCAGAAGAGATGAGGGCATTTAAAGCCGTTCCAAATGCGTTTAATGCATAAGTACCAGGAGTTCTAACATTACCCAGTGCAAAAACTTGCTTTGACCTTACACTTGAAAGAGAAATAAAAGATTCTGTACCAGCAAATTTTAGACTAACATCACTTTTTATTTTGGCTCTTGCATCTTGAAAGGTAAATCCAGCAACTTGGTACTTTCCAATATCAGGAATAATTATAGAGCCATCTTTTTCTACTTTAATTAATTCATCCAAGTTGAAACCACCAAATAAGGAAATCTTAAATTCATCTCCAATCTTAATAATATAATCATCATCGAGAGGAAGGCTGTCATAAAAATTAAATTCATTAGAGTAACCAGAAAAAATTTCATGACCAAAGAGCTTCAAGTCTTCAGGCTTTTTTGGTGCATCTTGAGATGATTTGTAAGATCGATATTCATCAATTAAAAAACATGCTCTTTGGTCTCTTTGACAAAGTTCAACAGCAAATTCAATTCTTTTGTTGTTAAGTTCTGAAAATGTAATATCTTGAATTTCTAGTTCATCTAGATTTTTTTGATTGGAAAATATATTTGAAAATTCATTTTGAACGAAAGACTTATACCCTTCTGCAGAGTCACCGCCACCACGTGCATTTTCTCGCTGATTTTCGGCTAAAGCTTCTACGAAAGCATTAACATCAGGCTCTTGAGCTTGTAATACTAGAGAGCCAAAAAAAGCAAGAAACGTAGATAATAAGATCAAGCAATATTTATTGTTAAGGATGTTCATTTATTTAATATTTTAGACTCTTTTGATTTTTTTTATTATACACTTATCGATAGTGAGTTTTAATAAATTCTATTTAGAAAAATTCAAATATTTCAAAGGTTTTTCATAAACGACTGTATCGGAAGATCAAAATTTATCTTCCTTTCTTCAAAGGCTTTACATTTCTTTGATAGTCTTGACTTGAGAGGTATAAAATCGATATCAAAAATGGGTAAAACATTGCAAATCTATATCTAACAAAGGTTCCTTCATTAGCTAATAATAAAGCATATATAGACAACCCCATGATCAATATAAATGTTAATAATAAATACTGGTAGTCTAGATAAATCTTTTGCTTCTTGGATAAATAAAAAAATAAGTAAATCAAAAATAGGCTTTCGAAAGTTTGAATTGGATAAAAAATATTGCTCCAATTCCAAGGCAATGGAATCAACATTAAAATTGGTAAATTTTGAATTCCTAATAAAATAGCTTCAAAAATTGAGTTTAATTTTGGAATGCCATCTTGACCGTCTCCATATAAATTCCAGGCTTCATAGGATCTTGATCCATCAATACCAACAAAATCTTCTGCAATGAAAGCTAATCTATAACGATTAAGAATTTCAAGAATAGAATCCTCAAAAACAAGACTTAAAATTACAAAGGCAACAACAAAGAAAAGAAATAAATTCCTCCCTTTGTGCGCTCGAAAAATTACAAAGGCTAAAAAATAAATCATCAGAATAGCAAACATTTGTACTTTTAAAATAAATAATGGAAGTAAAAACAGTAAAGACCATGCCCATCTCCCCCTAATCAAATTTATTATAAAAAATATTGATAAAACTATAATGATGGTATCTCTTATAGCAAGAGATGAATAAACCAAGATACTGGGAACAAGAAAGTAAGCTAAAATCTCATTTTCATCTTTAAAAAAACGTTTAAACCATAAAAAAGTGATAAAAAGGATTGCTTTATTTGCAAATGCCATGGATGTGACAGTCATGTAATTTACCAATGGGATAAAGCTTAATATTTTGGTTGAAAAACTTACAGTATTGATAGGTGAAAAGTTGTCCAGATTAATATTGAGTGCGTCGCGTTTTTCAAAAATGATATCAGTCCATGATGTCCCTTCGAGCTTGATAGACATAACCTTGCTTGAATATAGAAATTGATCTGGAAAAAGATAAGGAGAAAATATTAGATAATTAAAAAGAAGTGGAGTAAAAAAAATTCCAAACCACACAATCAATGAATTAATATTTATATATTTCAATCTATAGAGAAGAAGAAGAGAAACTCCAAATATTGAGAAATTTGCTAACTCAAAAATATAGTAATTAAGAGTGCCGCCAAATGTTAGAAGTGGAAAATTTTCATTTACCATAAATCTTCTCTATTCTTTTTAACGAAGGAAAAGAATATTGAGAGAAATATAAAAATAATAATATTTGAAAAAATAATAGCAGTAGTATCTGGTGAAATTGGATATTCTGATGAATATGGTGGATCTACAACATACAGATGATAGGGCATATCATTTTCAAGATTAGCTATTTTAAAATACTCGGTGTTAATGGTACTTGAAATGGCAGAGGTAATTGAAGAATTTTTAGCACTGGCAAGCTGAGCATATGATGCTGAAATAATTTCATTTGATTTTTTAATTAATCTATTTTTTGCATACCTATCTGTTTCTAAAATAAGCGCATTCATAAATTGAATCGCAAACTCTTTATTTGGTGTCATTGTAAAAATGACGATATTTTCCAGCCCTTTAGTCGTGGTAATTTCAAAACTTCTAGCAATATAGGACTGTAAGTCATGCGCTGAATAGAATCTAGACAACTCATAGCCTAATAAAAATGACTCAATCCTATTTGAGATTTTATAATTCTTGGGTATTTTATTAAAATATTCGGGATCCATGTTTCCATCACCAAAAACTTTTGAACCCCACCCCTGCTCCCACATTCTTTGAGCTAATGCATATGAGTACATATTGGCTCGGAATGCGCCAAAGATACTCGAACCCTGATTGCTAGATCCAAGTATAATTTCGCTTGCTATGCTACTTGTAGAAAATTTTTGCTGAGAAAGCTTTTCTGCTTCCCTTAAAGTAGAGCTAACATAAAATTCAGGTTTTGAGGATTGTATAATTAAAATACTTAGAATTAAGGATGCTCCAATAAAGTAATAGGTTCTTTTAGTTATAACAAACTCTTTAAAAAAGTCTCTAAACAAAAAAAATTTATCTTTAAGTTGGTACTTTTTAATGAAACTCATAATTGGCTAATTTTAAACGTATAGTATAGTTTGAATAACCTCTCATGCAACATATGATTAAAATTTTAATATATGGAGCTAACTAAAATAAATATATCTATATGCATACATCGATTGCATTGATATATAATCAGCGTTCTATGATAGATTCAAAAATTAAAATTGGAGTTGTGGGTCTGGGTTATGTTGGGCTACCTTTGGCTGTGGAATTCTCTAAAAGTTTTGATGTCCTTGGTTTTGATATATCTGAAAGCCGAATTGAAAATCTGATTAAGCATCATGATGAAACTCTCATGATCTCTGAGCAAGAGCTATTAGATTTCAGAGGTAAGTTTTCAACAAAAGAAAAGGATCTTAAAAACTGTAATATATATATAGTCACAGTTCCAACACCAATTGATCAAGGTAAAAAACCCGACCTTAATCCTCTGAAAGATGCTAGCGAAACCATTTCTAAGTTTTTATCAAAAGATGATATCGTTGTATACGAATCCACAGTTTATCCAGGAGCAACAGAAGAAATTTGTGTTCCTATTTTAGAAAAATCAGGCCTAAAATATAATAAAGATTTCTTTTGTGGCTATAGCCCTGAAAGAATAAATCCTGGAGACACATCAAAAACTTTGCGGTCAATTACCAAAATAGTGAGCGGATCAAACAAAAAAACAGCTTTATTGCTCAAAAATCTCTACTCAAATATCATTGATGCAGGAACTTACCTAACGCCAAACATCAAAACCGCTGAAGCAGCCAAAGTGATAGAAAATACTCAAAGAGACTTAAATATTGCTCTAGTAAACGAATTATCAAAAATATTTTTTAAACTTGGCATTGATACACATGAAGTTCTTGATGCTGCTGCTACAAAATGGAATTTTGCAAAATATACGCCCGGTCTTGTAGGTGGTCACTGTATTGGAGTTGATCCATATTATTTGACATATAAAGCTCAATTAGAGGGATATAATCCTGAAATCATTCTTTCTGGAAGAAGAATCAACGATTCCATGCATGAGTTTATATTTGATAGGGTGATTTCTCATATTATTAAAAATAGGGTTCCATTAAAATCACTAGAAGTATTAATCTTAGGTATGTCTTTTAAAGAAAATTGTAATGATCTTAGAAATAGCAAAGTGTTTGAATTAGTAGAGTTGCTTCAAACACAATCAATTAAGACCTTCCATTGTGAGCCATATATTAATAACTTAAAAGTTAATGGGTCTAAAAATATAAACTTTAAAGCCTTAATAAAAAGTAATCAAAAGTTTGATGTGATAATAATTGCTGCTCCTCATGACGAATTTTATACCTCGGAAAAAGTCATTAAATCAAAACTTAAAAATAAAAATTCATTAATCTTTGATATTAAAGGCAGAATGGGGAAAGAAAAATATTGTGAAAGACTCTAAAAAGATTCTTGTTACTGGGGCAGCTGGATTTATTGGCTTTCATTTATCTAAGAGATTAATTGCAGAGGGCTATGATGTAATTGGACTTGATTCCATTAATAACTATTACGATACTAATCTTAAAAAAGCAAGATTAAAAATTTTAAAAATGGCCAAAGGCTCATTTAGCTTTATTAAGCATGATATTTCAAGAAAATCAACAATCGATCTTTTTAAAGAAATTAGTCCATCATTTATTGTTAATTTGGCCGCTAATGCAGGAGTGAGATACTCGATCAAAAATCCTCGTATATATATTAAAAATAATATTTATGGCTTCTTAAATATTTTAGAGGCAGCGAAAGAATTAAGCTTAGATAATCTTGTATATGCCTCGACTAGCTCAGTTTATGGAGCAAATGTAGACTACCCTTTTTCAGAAAACAAAGGAGTGGATCATCCTCTTCAATTTTATGCTGTCACCAAAAGAACAAATGAGCTCATGGCTCACTCCTATGCAAGTCTTTTTGGAATTAAATCAACAGGTTTAAGATTTTTTACAGTATATGGTCCATGGGGAAGACCTGACATGGCATTATTCCTATTTACTAAAAATATACTTCAAAAAAAACCTATAAAAATTTTTAACAATGGTGAGCATCTTAGAGACTTTACTTATATTGATGACATAGTTGACGGTATTCATAAGGCAATTTTTAATTTAGATTATAAAAATAAAGATTGGAACCATCAAAAACCAGACCCATCATCATCTTATGCCCCCTTTAGAATATTTAATATTGGCGCCAGTGATCCTGTAAAACTAATGGATTATGTTCAAGAAATTGAGAATAATCTTGGTATTGATGCCATAAAAGAATTTCTTCCCCTTCAGCCTGGTGATGTTAAAGCAACGATAGCTGACATAACAAAGATTCATACTCAACTAGGATATGAACCAACAACTAATATAAAAACTGGTATTAAAATTTTTGTGGACTGGTACAGAGAATATTATCGGGTCTAGAAGATACAGTTAACTTGAAATTGAAAAAAAATATTCTTTATATTTCTTACGACGGTCTGATGGAACCTCTTGGAGAATCGCAGGTACTAAAATATCTTATAAAAATCTCAACAAATCATAATATTCATCTTATCTCCTTTGAGAAAACTTCTGATTTAAAGAATGTCCAAAAATTTAAAAACTTTAAAAAAATTTGCTCTGCTAACCAAATAAATTGGACGCCTTTAAAATATTCTAGTTTGATTCGATATGTCTCTTCAATAAAAAATATTTTTAATCTTTTTTTTCAAACTTTAAGAATTTTAATTTCTCGAAATATTCAAATAGTTCATATTAGAAGTTACATGCCAGGTATTGCTGCCCTACCACTAAAAAAACTATTTAAATTCTCCTTGATCTTTGACATGAGAGGTCTTTGGGCTGATGAAAAAGTGGATAGACTCGGATGGAAGAAAAATCAACTGAAATATAAATTCTTTAAATTTTTAGAAGCTAAATTGCTGAAACAGTCTCAATCTATAATTTCACTTACAAATGGCTTGAAGGATTACTTAATTGAGCAAGGTTTTGAGGGCAAGAAAATAACAACCATAAGAACATGTGTCGATCTTGAGGCATTTTATCCAAATAATCAAAAAGATACGACTATTACTTTAGGATACTTGGGGTCTACAGATACAGCCTATGACATCCTGCCAGTTTTAGAATTAGTAAAGCAGGTTCTTGATATTCGTCAAAATATCAAATTTAGGATTTTTACTAAAAGTGAGCCAAGAGTTATTTATAGACTTGCAAGCAAAATAGGGATTAATTCTGGATTTATAGATATAAGGTTTTGCGAGAGAGCAGATCTTAATTCGGCAATTAATAAACTTAACGCAATTTTATTCTATTTAAAACCAAGCTTTTCACTGCTTGCTTCGATGCCTACAAAAATTGGTGAATCATTAGCTTGCAATGTTCCCATTGTTTGCAATGCCTTTAATGAGGATATTAAACAGTTAATAAGTAAAAATGATGCTGGTCAATTAATTGAGTTCGACAACACTAACAAAGAAGTATTAAAAGTTTTAGATTTTATAGAAAGTTATAAAAACCAATCATCATGCAGAGATCTTGCAAATAATGAATTTAACCTTGATCAAGGCGCACAAAAGATTTCAGATATTTATTCTAGAATTTAACTCATAGACAGACTTAAAAAGTATAATACCGGCATGTGCGGAATACTAGGCTCAATAGGTCAATTTGAAAATATCAATAAAGATACCTTTCTTAAAGCTTTAATTAAATCCAACTATAGAGGTCCTGATCATTCAAATTTCCATAATTTTATTTCAATTAATAACGAAGTATTTCTTGGCCATAATAGACTGTCAATTATTGATTTGAATCCTACTGGAAATCAACCAAAAACATCTTATACAAAAAATAATATGATTATTTTTAATGGAGAAATTTATAATCATTTAGAGCTAAGAAAAAATTTTTCTAATAATTTTAAATGGACTAGCAATTCTGATACAGAGACACTAATTGAGCTAATTGAAAAGTTCGGCATAGCCCAAACACTAGCTATGATTAGAGGAATGTTTGCCTTTGCAGTGTATGATTTTAAAAAAGATATTGTTACCTTTGCTAGAGATATTTCAGGTGAAAAGCCGCTTTATCTTTATTTTCATGACAAAGGTTTTATTTTTTCATCTGATCTCAATTCTCCTAGCTATCTTGATCTGCCATCAAAAAAAATAAATCAAACTGCAATCAATCAGCTGCTTAAATTTAATTATATCCCAGCCCCACTCTGTATTTATAAAAGCACCTTTAAGCTTCCTCCAGCTTCATTCATGGAAATAGATTTAAATATATTTAAGCATAGAACAAAAAATTCATTTAATGATCTAATTAGCTCATCTGGAATAAAATTCCAAAAATTTTGGTCAATGCCCAAACAAAAGGATCAGTTTGGAGATTCTCATTCTCTATCAGAGATTACCAAAGAGACTGAGCGCCTTCTTGAAGAATCAATTGAAATGCAGCAGCTATCAGATGTACCAATTGGAGCTTTTTTATCGGGCGGCATTGATTCTTCTTTGGTAGCAGCCTTAATGCAAAAGAATTCAAGCTCGAGAATAAAAACATTTAATATCGGCTTTGAATTTAGTGAGTATGATGAGTCACCATTTGCTCGGCAAATTGCAAAGCACCTTGGCACAGATCATTACTCAACAACATGTACAAAAGATGAGGCATTAAAAATTATCCCCTCTCTTCCAAATGCATTTGCAGAGCCATTTGCAGATTCATCACAAATACCAACTATGCTGGTTTCAAAAATGGCAAAAGAGCATGTTTCAGTGGTTTTAAGTGGAGATGGAGGAGATGAATTGTTTGGAGGGTATAATAGATATCTTCTATCGAGTAGCTATTGGAAAATATTAAGATGGGTACCAACTCCAATTAGAAAAAAAATATTCTATATTTTATCTAAATATTCCATCAAGCAATCAACATACATATTGAGATATCTTTTTCCTTCAGCACTTTCTGGTAACTACTCTGAAAGAGTTGAAAAACTGTTTAATAAATTATCTAAAATTGAAAATGATTATTCCTTTTACGCCTCTTTAACAGGGTCTTGGAATGAATTAAAGCTAGAAGAAGAAAGTTTGCACCATGAATCAACTTTTAATAGCCTTACTTTTAAAACACTCGAAGAAAAAATGATGGCAATGGATTTTCAAACATATCTTCCAGATGATATCTTATGCAAAGTAGATAGATCATCTATGTATTTTTCTTTAGAGACGAGGACACCGTTTCTAAATCAAGAATTAATTGAACAGGCTTATAGACTCCCATTGGGACTGAAAATTTCAAATGGTAAAACTAAAAATATCCTTAGAGAAATATTAACTAAATATGTCCCAAATCAAATGTTTGAACGGCCTAAAATGGGGTTTGGGATTCCTATCCCTGAATGGCTTAGATCAGATTTAAAAGATTGGGCTGCGCAAATGTTATTTGAATCCCCATCAACCAGTCATTACCTTCCAACTGATTTAATTAAGAAAAAATGGGATGAACATCAATTGAAAAAAAGTAATAACTTTTACGAACTTTGGTCAATAATTCAGCTAAATCAATGGATGAATAATCAAAGCTCATTCGATTGAATCAACTTAATGTAGCAACCTGCAATATATGAAGAAGAAAAATTTTTTTCAACATGCAGCCTAGAATTTTTAGAAAAATTTCCATAGTCGCTAAAATTTGAAAGCTTATATAAGCACACCTCCATGCTCTCAATACTCCCTTGCTCAAATAAAAACCCGTTGAAGCCATTCTCAATACAGTCACGGCATCCTGGAACGTTGGACATTAGTAATGGCTGCCCTGTCGCAGCTGCCTCCAGAGCAGCCTTTGGAAAACCTTCTCTGTATGAGGGTAGTAAAAAAATATCAGTAGCCTTATACAATTCAACCATTTGTTCGAATTGGGTATGTCCATGATAAATAATATTTGATTTTTTTATGCTTTCTTCAAAATAAATTCTGTCTATTGCATTGGGATTTTCTGTATCCAACTTGCCAGATATGTGAAACTCAAAATTTTTATTTTTGAGTTTTGAAGCTAATTTAATAAACTCTTCAATACCTTTATCTAAAAGCAATCTTCCAGCAAATAAAACCTTTATTGGAGCTTTGCGGTTAATTTTTTCTCTTGCATGAAATTGAAATTTCTTAAGATCTACTCCCATTCCGGGAATAATTTTTGCTTTATTATCGGACAAGACTCCATGATCAATGAAAAGCTTCAAATCATCATTATTTTGAAATACGAGCGTAGATTTTGATTGCTTGGCAAAGATGGCATATAACATCAATATAATTGATTTGATAAGTCTAGCTTTCAAACTGGTATCTATGAATGCATAGCCTAATCCACTGATAGAGAATATTGTCGGAATTTTAAATTGAAATAATGATGCAAGACCGCCCAACACATTAGATTTATGAGATGCAAAATAGTAGCGATCATAATTGTGTCTCAACAATAATCGTCTAAGTTTGAAGGCTTTAAGAATTATATTTACAGGATTAATAGATGCTCTATCTATAGAGAAATCTATAAATGATAAATCTGGATCATTTACTATTTCGCCCTTCATATCCGTTATGACAGTCACCTCATAATCATTGGCAACAAACTCTTTTGCGAGGCTATGCCTATGACTTAAAAAAAACTCAAGGCTGTTAACAACTATTAAAATTTTTAATTTCATTTAATACTCTTAGTTAGCTGCTGTATAAAAAGCTAGTTTGTATTTACTAAGAATACTATATTGCAAGCTTTTATTTTTGTTAGGTTTTCAGCAAAGACTAACTATTTAAGTTAGCGACCTATACCATGATATTCGATATTAGCATCTAAAATTGTTTGTTTGTCTAATATATTTCTTCCATCAAAAATCATCCTTTCTTTTAATTTCTTTAACTGTTTGATATCTGGATCCCAGAACTCTCTCCATTCTGTGCAAATAATTAGAAAGTCACAATTCTTTATTTTTGAATATTTATTGTCTAGGAAATAAAGATTTGAAAAAGCACTAAGCTCGCGTTTTGAATTTGGAATAGCAACAGGATCATATAAATAAAAGCCTTTTACTTGCTTTGACATTAATTTAATTAAGTTAATTGCACGTGATTCTCTGACATCATCAGTTTGAGGTTTGAATGAAAGGCCCCACAAAAGAATATTGCAATCAAGCAAAGGTTTTTTTACAAATTCTTTTATCTTATTTTGAAAATGCTCAAGCTGAATATTATTTGACTGATCTGCCGCTTTAATAACATTTGTCTCAACTTTATGATAATCAAATAATTTAACTAGCCCTTTAACGTCTTTAGGAAAACAAGAGCCACCATAACCTAAACCAGGATATAAAAACTGGGAGCCTATTCTTGGATCTGAACCTAATCCCCTTCTTACATCATCAATATTGGCATAACTTTTTTCGCAAAGTCTTGCAATTTCATTAATAAAACTTATTTTTGTTGCTAAAAAAGAATTTGCAGCATATTTAATCAATTCAGCAGATTCAATATTTGTGAAAATCATCCTATTAGTTTGCCTATTAAAAGGCTTATAGATACGGTTACTTATTTCTTTAACCTCCTCATTGTCTGTGCCGATAATTATTCTATCTGGTTTTTTAAAGTCATTTATTGCATCTCCCTCCTTGAGAAATTCAGGATTTGAAGCAAAGTGAATCTTAGGATTTTTATTATACTTTTTAAATATGGACTGCATTTTTTGATTTGTACCAACTGACACTGTCGACTTTATAAATATTACTCCATGCTCGCCAATATTTTTTGCCAATGATATAAAAACATCTATTAAATATTTTAGGTCAAGATCTCCATTTTTTTTGGGTGGTGTTCCAACACATACAAATATGGCATCTGAGTTTTTAAGACCAACCTTATAAGATGTTGTAAATTTAATGCAATCACTATTTATTGCATTTAGAAGCATTTCATCCAGGCCTGGCTCATGAAAAGGAACCTTGCCATTTCTAAGTTTTTTTATTATAGAATCATTAGCATCGATGCAAGTTACATTATTTCCAAGCTCAGCAAGGCACACTCCTGTTACAAGTCCAACGTAACCAGATCCTACAACTGTAATATTCATGAATTGTTTAATCTCATCATTTAAGTTAAAAATTTTTTATCAAGAAACAATAATCAGTCTAATACATTATCAGCGCTTTGGGTGTTAGAATGTGTTTTAAAAAAAATTTTCTCCATGTAAAAAAAATTCATTTACAGAAAAAATTATTTAAATAATTAAAAATTTAAAGCATCATGATCACCTATTTCCATAGATATGGACAAAAAATTAAAAAATAGATACTAAGAATGCGTCTTTTTAGAAGTGCCAGATTTTTATTAAGCAATAAATTTAGCTTAATTATACCTATGGTAATAATTTTCTTAATCTCATCTTCCCTTGATCTAGTTGGTATAGCTTTGATAGGAGGCTACATAGGAGCAATAGTTGATCCTTCTTTTATTATGCAAATAAAAGATAAATTCTTATTGTTTGAATATTTCAAAAATCTTTCATCTGAGGAAATACTTTTAATTTTTGGATACATTTTGTTTTTAGCTTTTGCACTTAAATTTATTTTTATAATTTTTACAAATTACTTAATTTATAAATTTTCAAATCTTGAGCAGGCAAAAATACAAAAATTAATTATTAGAAGTCATCTTGATCAGGACTACGAGCAATTTATTCTTAGCAAAAATTCTGAAAGCTTGGCTTCAATTTCTAATTATGCGAACGGATATAAAGAGTTTTTAGTTCATTCACTACAATTTCTTAGTAGTATTTTAGTAATTATTGCGGCTTTTGTTTTGCTTGCAGTAATAAATTTTGAAATTGTTTTATGGATAGTGCTTATATTGATTCTAATATTAGGGATATATAATTTTTACTTTTCTAAGAAAATTAACTCTTTTGGCCAACAATTTACAGACGGATCTAGTGAACTAATCCAAGGCACTCAGGAAGCAGCTGATGGTATTAAAGAAATTAAAACGCTTGGAGCAGAAAAGGTATTTGTAAGTTCGGTTAGTGAGGCTGCAAATAAAATTGCAAGAGGCCACATTGGATTAAATATTGCATCAATTCTTCCTAGAAATATTCTTGAGGTGGTGTTAATTGGTTTTATTGTTCTAATTATTTCTAAGGATGTTTTTCTTAATCAAGATATCTCATCCACCCTAATTGTTCTCGGAACATTTGCAGCTGCAATGATAAGAATTACCCCATTAATTAGTCAGCTGCAAACATCTGTGAATGCAATAACCTATCAAAGTCCGTCTGTTCTAAAGCTTGCTGAAATCATTCAAGAAAAAGGTGTTGATCCCAAAACAGATCTTGAGATGTTAAGTCAAAAATCTTTTGAAATAGCAGATAGATATATAGAAAATCATTTCGAGCAACTAAAATTAGAGAATATTTCGTACACTTATCCGCAAACAACAAAAAAAAGCATTCAGCCTACTAATATAGAAATAAATAAAGGTGACTATGTTGGTATTATTGGCCCATCAGGGGCTGGTAAAACTACTTTGGTTGATATTATTTTAGGCTTTTTAAAACCAACTGAAGGAATGTTAAAATTTAATAATGGTGATGCCCATCAAGATATCAAAAAATTACTTAGCCTTTGCGCATATCTTCCCCAAGATATATTTTTAATTCACGGATCCATAAAAGAAAATATCACCCTGCAAAGCAGAAGTGTTAGTGATGAGGAGATGAGTAGCATTATCAAATCATCAAACCTAGATGAATTCATTCATGAATTGCCTGATGGTCTCAATACTAATATAGGTGATAAGGGTGTGAGGCTCTCTGGTGGTCAAAAACAGAGAGTCGCAATTGCAAGAGCTTTATTTTTTGAGCGAGAAGTTTTAATTATGGATGAATCAACCTCTGCTCTAGATAGTAAAACAGAAGAGATTCTTATTGGTGAATTAGCAAAGTTAAAAAAGAAAAAAACAATTATTTCTATTGCTCACCGAGTTTCCACTTTACAAGAGTGTAACAAGATTTATACAGTTAATAATGGTGAAGTTAAGGGGCCATTTACTTTCGATGAAATAAAGTAGAATAATGGAATTGCTACAAATTAATTAATGCGAGCTCAACATTAGAAGAGGCATGCTCTCTTTAAAAATTTTCAAGATGAAGCATTTAACTTTCGTTTGAACCTTCTGTAAAGACCCATAGAAAAACCATTAAGCTGCTGTAAAAAATTCCAACCGATAGCTTTTTTTAATTCTTTGGACTCTAATAGATTTTTAAATCCTATATATTCTTTTCCCAGCTCTTCATTTCTAACTCCTTGGGAAGGATCTACAAATAAATATTTAAATTTTTCTTGCAGATATTCAAATGAAGTCACAAATAAATGTCTATCTATATCTTTCTTACTTAAGTGTGGATTGCCTTTAGAAGTTACAGAGCTGTCAAATATATGCAAATCATCGAATAAAGATACCTTACAATTGCTTGCAAGCGCATATGCAATATGACTACCCATTACGTTTGAGTTGACTGCATCAGCTAAAGTGAACATCAATTTTGTTCTAAGCATAGAATATTTATCACTAGGATTTGCTCCAATAATAACTTTTAGCCCCCTCCTCTCAATCTCACTAATCAACTTTTCACTTTCATCAAGATAGAAAATTGATACAAATATTGATTCCCAGTTATCTTTAATAGAATGAAGATAATCAAGATAATGCAAATCTATAACTTCGTATTGCTGACCATCAGCTGAATGAGGAAGAAAGGATAACAATACATTTTTGCATTTTGGAATATTGAGTTCAGGGCAATATGCGTATGGAATACCTCCAAGGTAGATATCATTCTTAAACTCGTTATCTAGAAATAACTTTTTTTGATTATTGGTCCCGACGACAATTGAAACATCAGTTGGCACTGAATATGCACCAAGAATATCCTGTGGCTCCATAAGATCTTCCCACCAGACCCAGCCATGAACCCAATCACAAAAAGACCTTCTGGGTTTGCTTATTCCGATAGAATCTGCCAATAGATATGAAAAACCATATCTATCCATTGAGTTTTTTAAGTGAATTTTTTGAGATTGAAATAAATGTAACTCATCTAAACTGGAAACAAGACTTTTCTTTTTCATATAACTAATGATTTCGCTGTACTTTAAATATTAAACTAATTCTAAAATTTCTTAATAGCTCAAAATCTTCTTGAATTAGGTATTAAAAAACATAATTTATATTTGAAAGATATTTTAGCAATTTGATTATATTTTTAAATTCCATTATTTTAAATTATAAGAAACTGGAGGCTGAAGCCGGAATCGAACCGGCGTAAACGGCTTTGCAGGCCGCTGCATAGCCACTCTGCCATCCAGCCTTGGGAGGGATTATATCCCTAATAGCTCTTAAAATCTCTCTTAAGCAAAGTATCTTTTTGCCCCTAATATTCTAAAGCAACAGGAATTCTGGTGAAATATTCTGCAATAACAATAAAATTATTGCTTGATAATTATTTTATTTTTTTATGAGTAAGGTAATAATTAGAGTGGATATCCTTTTCCAATCGTTATGTATTTTGTATCAGAGTCCATATCAATTGAGCTGTTTTGTAAAAATTTAAATGAGCGCTCCTTTTCAACAAGATTTATTGTTCCTTGACTGGAAAAGTTTAATTTTTTCTTTTTATAAATATTTGGTTCCACTTCATGCCATATCAATCTATTTCTATGTTGGTTTAATATAAAATTTAGTCCTGCCTGGTCAATATGAAGCCATTCACAAAATTGTTTTACAAACTTAAGTTTTTTATTTTCAAATTTTTTAACAAGTTTAAGAGCACGCTGTCTTGATAATCGCTTATGTCTAATTTCTCGACAAGCATGGTCTGTAACTTTAGAGTAACCATTTTTTAAGAACTTAATATGATCATGTAAATCCATAAAGTTATAACAATCAACATGATCATAAGTATCAAAGGTTCTTTGAAATTTAGATGATTTATAATCAAATTTTTTAATCATAGATTCATGCTGTGCTTTAGGATCCCACCTTATATAGTTTCCTAAATAGATTCCCCTCACCCCTTCTAAATGAATATCTACATCATCAGGATAGCGATATTGCCAAATATCGCCTTCAGTAAGGGTGCTAAAATCTGTTATTAAATCTTCAGCTTCGACTCCAAAAAGATCATGATCTTTTCTATATCTTCTTGTCATCTCAACCTCATGAAGATGGGAAAACATACCTACCTGCTCAATGCCTTGATGAGCTCCCCAAATAATCAATGGAATTTTATACCTAATTGCAGTTTGAACTGGAAATACTGTTTGGCCTGCCAAGCAAGGCCAATAAAGACTCCCGTATTCTCTAAGAGTGTGCTTGGTAATTTTTTTAACTATTTGCGGATTGATATTTTGAGTTAAGAGATCGCAATCAAATTTTATTCTTAAGTTTGCAAGATTTCTAATCCCCAAAGGAGTATTAAAATATTTATTATAAGTTACAAGAAGTGGCTCCAGTTTTAAAATATTTTTAACAACATGTACTACGTAATGAGAATCATTTCCTCCAGTGACAGGTATGATGCAATCATATTGTTTTTTTGCTCTTTGGTATGGCTTAATAATTTTTTTAAGTGCTTGAAATCTTCCATCCCAATCTAAAGAATCTTTCTCTTCGTGAATCTGACAGCCTGAGCAAACACCCTCATCATTAAAGGTTATTCCAAGAGGATGCAAGGATGTGTAAAGGCACCTTGAGCATTGTTGCATTTTATTTTGCATGATTGCCTTTTGTAAAAAATTTATGTTTTCTAATAGATGAATTATTAATTGCCGTTTTAAAATACTCAATTGAATTTTCTTTATAGGATAAAAAATTACCTATACTTACACCTGCAATATTTTCTTGTTTCAAAATCTTATTTGCTATCCCTGGAGTGCTAATTCCTCCAAAAATAAGAATTGGAATTTTCATGTTTGTTATTTTTGAAGATTTTAAAATTTTGAAGTTAAATGATTTCTCTAATCCTTCATTTAAAAAGTCTACTAATAGTAATTCAGAGATTGAAGATGAATATATTTTTTCTAGGTATTCATTAGTTAACGGCTCCGTCGTCTTTGTAAGGTAATTGAATCTATATATTTTACCTTGATTGAAGCTTACTGGGATGCAGCCAAGCAAAGCTTGCGAACCAAGGATTTGAGCTGATTTGGTTATTTCAGCAAGATCAGAGTTAAGAAGAGCATCAAACATTACTCTATCTGCTCCATATTTTATGACATTTATTGCGTCTAAATTATCTTTTATGCCTCCTGCATAAATAAGTGGTGTAGTAATACCAGCATTAGCAATTTTTGACAGTGTACTAAAATCAGGGCCATTAGAATTTTTTGACCTGTCAATGCACTGAATTAAAATTTCATCTGCGCCCCATCTATCTAGATTCTGTGCAATTACTTCTGGCTTACCTAGCGGCAGGTAGCGATTGTAACTTATTGACTGAACAGCCCATCCATTCAATACCGCAATAGATCCAATGATTCTTTTCTTAAGCATTATAAGCATCCAAAATTATTCTATTAAGAAGGTTGGCTCCATTAGACTGACTTTTTTCAGGATGAAACTGCAGGCCAGTAATATTTCTCTTTTTAACTATTGCTGAAACTATTTCATTTTTAGCAGAAATTACTGAGGTTCCAGAAACAATTTTTCTTGACCCATTGAATGAATAGCTATGATTAAAATAAAAATGTTTTCTATCAAAATTTTTAAAAATCGATCTCGGTTTTAATATTTTGATTCTATTCCATCCAATATGAGTTGACTCAGTTTTAATTTTAGTTATTCGCCCTGGAAGCAAAGAAAGACCCTTTATTGATGAGCCTTCATCTGAAGATGAAAAGAGAAGTTGCATACCAAGACAAATTCCAACTATGGTTTTTCCACTAGTATGGAATTTATGAATAAAATTGACTAAGTCTTTTTCATCCATTGCCTTCATTCCTGAATCAAATGCGCCAACACCAGGAAGAAATAAAATATCACTTTTTTTTAAAACAGATTTTTTGCTTGAAACGTTCACACTGAATCCTAGTGACATCAAGCATCCATATAAAGAGGAGATATTTCCAAATCCGTAATCAACAATGCCAATTGTTATCTTCTTCATAAGCCTTGACCAACAATAAATTTCTTCACTATATCTCCTGATCTTTTCACTTCAAATAAATCTTTGTTGACTGAAGATCTGACCTGCTTCCAAAATTGATTGGGAGTAATTTTTATATATTCGCAAAAGGATTGAATATACTCTTTGCTGCAAGCATGGTCATATTGGTTTGCTAACTTCACACCCTCTTGTCTTGTCATATTTCCCAACCTAATCTCTTCATTACAATAATCAGTAACTCTACCGAATCCATATTTATAGTATTTAATCATTTGATTGAGAGTTACCCAATCCTCATCAAGCGAGGTTACTCCTCTTAAATCTCCAGTATTAGAAACATGATCTGTTCTAATCTTTAGCCCCTCTGCAATTGAGTACATTCCATTATTGGTAAGTGACCAATCTCCTAAAAACCATCCCAAATATACGATCTGTAACTTATGCTTATCAAACAATTTGAGACTTGGATAATAATATGCATTTAGGTGATCTTTTGAATAGCCAAGTTCAAGCATCCATTTTGGAACACCTCCCTTCAATGTATTCATATTTCTTAGGTTATTTCCATCATACCCATTCTTGCCTAAAGTCTTGAGGTCACCTAATTGCAAGCCAGGATTTTCACCCCATAGAATTAAACTTATCCCATAATGTATTGCTATTTGGGGAACGCTACTAAATAGTGCTAACTCAGTTGAAACTGCCCAATTTGTAAATCGACTAAAAGATTCTTTTACCAAATGATTCCATCGCTTCGGGGCAGGGTTAGAGACGATAACATCAAAACCTAATTCAATTAAGTTTGAAATGTTGTCCACTCCCCTTTGAGTGACCTGCTCAGGTGGGTACCCCAAAGATACTAATAATGGATTTATTTTTAACTTATCTCTAATGAATAAAGCTTGTCTGACACTGTCTTTGCCTCCGCTTACACCAATAATACAGTCAAACTTATTTAAAGAACTGCTTTTATGTTTTTGAATAATTTTTTCAAGTATCTGGGCTCTTTCATTCCAATCTACATTTTTTAATTTATCAAAATAATTACAAGCTGGACAAATAGTATTCCTGATAAATTTTATATTTGGTCTGGTATCAGGCTGAATGCATAACTTGCAGTATTTCATTGCAGATTCCTTAATTGTTGGATTTCTTTATATGGTAAGGATAATTTAGGAGCTTGTGGTGGCAAGGATGAAAATACTTCCTTCTCAAGCTCACATGCTATGACCAAAGCATATGTTTGACAACCTACAATCCATGAAGCTCTTCCAAGTGCAGTTGATATGCTTGTATTAACGTCAAAAATATATTCAATACCTCTTTCATCTAAAAACTTTTTGTACTTATTAATATTTTCAGATGGATGCAATCTAAATATAAAATTATATTCACGAGGTAATCCAATTTTTTCGATATTTTGTAAAAAATAATCTAAGGCTTGAAACTCTCCTTGAATATTCTTGCCCCAATCATTTCTCATTGGCTCAGACAAATAAAGTAACTCAGGTATATTGGGTTCTTTTTCAACTTTGGCCATATTAACCATATGCTCTATGTAGAAATTTTGCTGTAAAAAAATTTTTGTGTCTGGAAATATTAGACTTGCTAGAGACATAGCATAATCATCAAAAACCCAAATTTCATCTGGCAAAACTAATTCACAATTTCGAATGAACCTCTCTTTATAATTCACCCAATGGTCTAAACAAGCAATACAATGAATGCCCATGCCTTGAGCAAGAATTCTTGCCTCATGCTCAATATCCGTTTGCCAACCTGTTGCAGTGATTACTATTGAACAACCACTGATTGCTTCTTTGATTGAATTTGAAATTAAGGTATCTGGAAAATAATTTTTCCAAATTTTTTTAGCTGGTCCAACCATAAAAACTTTGGCAGGTTGAGTATTTGTGCCAATGAAAAAATGAGTTAATAAATTTGCACTTCCTGCATCATTTGCTATCAAAGCGACCGAAATGCTTTTGTCAAAAATCATAGAGCTATTACGTTAACTTAAAGCATTTTATACCGATACACTCGAAATACCTAAGATTTTCAGTTACGGCAAGGCTTGCAAATTTGTTTATTAAAACAATATAGAAGGGGGAGTTTTTATGAAGTTTATGCCTATTTGCTCGCATTCTTTTCTTCCTTATTATTCTCATATAATCTTTATTAATCATTTTCATTTCTTTCATATCAGTTTCTCTTTTACGCCTTATTGCTGCTACTTAATTTCCAACTATTTTTATTTTGGGGCGTAAAAATTTCTTTTTACTAAGTAGCCCTTCAAATTTTGTTCACTTACAAAAATTATTAATAGTGGTAAACTAATTTTTCTGTGGATATAAAGAAAAGCTATAGTAAAGAGTGAATATAGATGATTTAAAAAATGGTTTAAGCTATTAAAAATGAACGTCATAATGCATTCAGAGAAATATGTCTTTGCAAAGATTTTAGCTTTATTCCTGGGATCTTGCATAGATTTTTTTAAAAAGAGTCGCGCAAATGAAAAATAATAATTTAGATTTTCGAGCTTCAACTCTTTTCCCAATATATATACAGCCTGATATCAAAAATCGAATAAACTTCCTTTCTTATTGGAAGCTCAAGAATAAGTTAGACAATGTAGGTATGTTATTGAGCTTTCGAGATAAGGAAGGGAAGCTTGTATGTTCGGATGAAATTTCTATAGCAGGAAGTCCGAAAAGTTATGACATTGATCTGAATTATTTCATCGATCGACATGTAACAAGTTCAACAATGGGATTTGCATTCAGCGTGGAAGTCGAAGTATTTTTTGAGAAAGAGCCATTGATAAAATATCCAGCATTAGTTTACTGCATAACTAACGGTAATGATTCCAGCGCAGTGCATGCCTGCCTTCGCTCATATAATCCATCAGAAATTGTGCCAAGAGAAATATATGATAGCTATCAAACTGGATTTGATGTTTTTTTTGAAGACTCCGTTGTAAATTATATTGTTCTTATTGGCGGGTCGATACAAACCGAGTATTGCTTAAATATAATTATACATAGTGCGAATGGTGAGCTTGAGCTAGTTAAAAGCATTACTCTTTTTAATGATGGATGCAAAAAACTGTTCCAAATATCTATTAATGATTTATTTGATGGCAATATTCTTAATAATATTGGCCTGTGTAAAGTATCTATAAAGCATGATGTAAAAGATATTTTCCCTCGATTTTATGTTGGCAATTTATCAGATTACAAATTGCCATCATTGACGCACACGTTCTTTGATGAAAATAAACTTTCTAACAAAAAGGCAATTAAGATTAATGACTCTCAAAATATCTTTACAGCTTTCTCCTTTCCTTTGTTAGATAGTGAATCATTTACCACATCCATCTCGTCATATATGGCAAATAAGTTTTGGGATGGACGGGTGGCAATAAAACTCCTTGATTCAAAAGGAACTGTCGTCGCGGTTAAAGAGCTTTCTAGTAAAGCTTTTGAATTATTCCAAAAAATAAGCACCCTTAATATATATGATTTCTTCGCGTACGATGAATTCTATAACGATTCATCCTCCTGTAAATTCGAGCTGTTTGCTGACACCTATCCAAGTAGATTTAAGCTAGGTCTCAATATCGCAAAAACAGGAGCATTAAGTTCAGGTACTAATATTTGTTTTTCTCCACCTATAGTTAATGATATAACATCAACTAAAGAATTTAGTTCGGCATGGTGTCCTATTGGAGGACCAAGTGAGTTTTCAGCTTTTTTTCAAAATACATGGGTGTTTGGAACAAAAAAGGTTTCAAAAGTTGAGGCGCGTATTTTTTCTGTAGATGGTGAAGAGCTATTGCTTGAATTTGAGCTTTTACCAGATGCTTCGTTACGGTTATCCCCTGTCGATAACCCTGATATTTGTTCTTTTTTGAATGGTGATTTGGGCTACTGCTTCTTTAAATCAAGCAACCCATATTTTACAGCGTGGTATTTATCGACTGGGGCCAATGGAGTTGGAGGCGATCACGCATTTTAATGAGGTGCCTGCGAGTACTACGTTGTGCTAAAGCCAGAATGTTTTATGATGTTCAACTTGATGGGTGATGCCAAGAAGAACGAATGTGTAGACGCACTGAAGAAAGTTAAGGAACTACATTAAAAAAATGTGGATTACAGATGGGGTGTTTAAGGGTTCGTTAGCCGAAAGCAGAAAATCAAAATGATAGATTTAAGATTAAAACGCTAAAATCAGATCAAAATTCTAATAAAAGAATTACTCTTTTTAGGTTACAGCGAATCGCAAACAAAGATCATTGATTTGTTTAATAATTAAAAAAATAAATAGGATATAATCTAATTCATAAAAATTTAATTTTAGTGATGACATGAATAATTATAAAAGTGATCAAGAAAAGTTTTGGGCAGAGGAATATAACGAAGAATACATAAAAAAAAATTCAGACTTTGATCATCTTCATGGAACAGAAGCTTGGTCTAAAATGCTTGCAAATATTTCAGTAGAAAATCTAAATACGTATCTTGAATGCGGTTGTAACATTGGTCGAAATATTGAACAAATTCAAAGAATATATCCTCACTTAAAACCATCGATAATTGACTTAAATAAAAATGCTCTGAATTATGTTACAAACAAATATAACCCTGAAAAAATTTTTCATGGAGGTATTATTGACTGTGATTTTCTATCAAATTCCTTTGATTTGGTCTTTACACAAGGGGTTTTAATACACATCAATCCTGATCAGTTACTTCCTTCAATGGATAAAATGTATGAATTATCTTCTAAATATATTTTGATGGGTGAATATTTTAATAGAACTCCAACCTCGATTACTTACCAGGGTGAAGAAGATCGACTATTTAAGCGGGATTTTGGCAAGTTATTCATTGAAAACTTTGATGTTAAACTTGTAGATTATGGTTTTTTATGGGGACATATATATGATCATTCGGGGCATGACGATATAACATGGTGGATGTTTGAAAAGAATTAATCTCGATACGATATAAAAATATATTTTATTGGGATATATTTTTTAAGTGTTTAAACTATTAAAAAATGAGTTCCTAAGTAATTAATAAAAAAATAAGCCTCAGATAAAAAAGCTATAGGTAAAATTATTAAAGATTTTTACATTTTTTTTGTCTTCTCAGGGGGACTTTCTAAAACTTTAAATGAAACTGGATCTCCTCTTTCAACATCATGACTTAATTTTTTTCCAATAATTAAGTCAAAATATTTTGGCGCAAGGCCAAATCCAGGGCGGATAGCTCTAATGTCTTTCGGTGAAATCAGATCTCCCTTCTTTAAATTTTTCATAAAATAAATAGAGCGTCGGTATTTTCTCATTTCATCTTCGACAACAGATCTTCTAAAATCACTAACACCCAAAGAATTCCAGGCCTCATTGCATTCATCAACAAGCGATTTAAGCTGGGCGGGTGTTAATGAAAAACTTGCATCTGCGCTGTCTATGTCATCATCAGGTTTAAAATGCTTCTCAATTGCCGTAGCGCCTAATCCTATTGAAATTGTTGCTGCTAGATTGGTAAGGGTATGATCAGATAGTCCTATCTCAACATTGAACTCTTTCCTCAAGACCTCTAAACTTCGTAAATTAGATTCCTCTGTTGGCGCTGGATAACTGCTTATACAGTGAAACAATAAAACTTCTCCACTACCATATTCTAAGGCCACATCTAGCGCATCTCTAACCTCGTCAAGGTTTGCCATTCCTGTTGACATCAAAAGAGGTTTGCCGCATTCAGCAGCTCTTTTGATTAATGGCAAGTCGACAAGCTCAAATGAGGCAATTTTATATGCTGGAGCTTCTAAACTTTCCAGTAAATCAACTGCAGTTTCATCAAAAGGAGAGGAAAATATCGTTATACCAATATCTTTAGAAAATTCAAATAGCTCTTTATGCCACTCAAATGGCGTATATGCCTCCTCGTAAAGATCATATAAAGTCCTGCCTTTCCATTGTCCGTCAATTATCTTAAATCCAGGCTTATCTGATTTAATAGTCATAGTATCAGGTGTATATGTTTGAATTTTTACGGCACTAGCACCGCTTTCCATTGCTCGCCTAATCGCCAGTTTAGCGCTCTCAATAGATCCTCCGTGATTAGCAGACAATTCAGCAATTATGTATGGTGGGCTGTTAGCGCTAATTGATGTTCCAGCTATTTTAATCATTATTATTCTCCAAATTATTTATAAGATTTAGAATACCCTGAGATGTTGGTACAAGTTTGCTCTTGGGCATTGCACTGACTTTTTTCCATGACAAGACTGAATATTCTCTGGAAATATCTGAATCTAATTCTCCATCATCAGCAAGATTTATTTGGCAACAGACATCTATAACGTTATTAGAAAGATCCTTTACAATTCCTATCTCTTTAAAGGTTAGCACTCTCTGCGGATCGATAGAAGTTTCTTCAAATAATTCTTCCATTAATTGCTTACGAAAATTTACAAATCCTCCTTCTCGTGAACTAGAACTTATGCCTCCTGAAGGAACCAGCTCCTCTCTTGATTCATATTCAGTCACGTTTTTCCTTTTAGCAGAAAGTAATAATCCACTCTTATTTACACATACCCCGCTGACTGCAAGAGGAATAAAATCAAAATCTAATGAGGGTTGATGAAGCCGATAATAAAAATATTTGTAGCTCTCCCAAAATGCACTTATGGTCACGCCTGACTCTGAAGTAGTGTGGCTTAAATAATACAAAATTTTATCAAGGTGTAAATCTTTCGAATCTGGTGCAGCCTCCCAAATTTTGTTCACCATATAATCTTGCCTTTTACTGATTTTTGGAGAGTAATCTTCCTTAGCTTCAATTGATATTCTTGTTTCTTTTTCTACTGTACAGTAGCAATCTTCAATTCCCTGTAAAATCATCGGTATATCTTTAATATTATTAATTCGACAATCAACTACATTGTCAGTACCTTTATTAAATTGGTCAAAGTAAATGACCTTAATTCCTGCTTCCTTCGCAGACCTTATACCATTATTGGAGTCTTCAATAGCCCATACTTCATGTTGCTTAAACCTATCCTTTACCATCAAATATATATCAGGCAAAGGTTTTGATTTTTTTACTTCATCTCCTGTAATTATAAATTTAAAGATTTTCTCAAGATTATATTTTTTTAAGATTATCTCAACTTCTGATCTTCGCGAGGAAGTCACTAGGGCTAAATCCGTTCCTTGACGGTAAAGATTTTTAAGAGTGTTAAGTGCGCCCTCTATAAGTGGGGTCTTAATATATGCTTCTTTTAGAAGATGATTATAATTCTTGAGCAATGCTTCAAAACTCTCATCAAGCAAGTATTTATCTTTAAGTATTGAAACAATTTCTTTAATTGAGGGACCATTCAACTGCTCAAATTCTATTTCAGATCCTTTAACACCAAATTGAGCAAGAAAATGAAAATAAACATCTTTCAACGCTTGGATTGAATCTATTACAACGCCATCAAAATCAAACGCTAATAGTTTAGGCATTTATTTTTTTTTTAAGACGTATATGTTGTTCTGACCAAAATAACCAAAATTTTTTAAAAATTTATCAGGCAAATCTTTTAAAAGATTCGTTACAGATTCCATAATCGGATGATCATAAGAAACTTTCCCAGAATTAAAATGTGGTATTAGCACATATAGAAGAATGTCATGCAAACTTGCAAAATTATTGGAATCTACTATTTGGAGATTAAGCTCATTGCGGAGAAATATTTCAAAAACATCTTCATCTAAAAATTTGTTGTATGCATCAGGGACGCGAGAAGGCAGCCCAATAAGCTCTCTCAATTCATTCTGATTCTTATATGAACTATTGAAATTTTCTATTAGAATTAGATGGCCATCATGATTAAGAAGAGAAACAAGGTTCTCAAGAGCTTTTTTTTGAAGTGCCCATGAGTTTAGGTTTATTAGCATTCGGTTAGTAATCACATAATCATAAGTCGACGCGCTTATACCTTCATCTTGAATTGATAGAACATCAGCAACCTCAAATTGAATATTTGAATTAGGCTGTTCTTTTTTAAGAGTATTTGCAGCGTTAATCATTTCTTCACTATAATCAACACCATACATTTCAATCATGGGAAATGAATCAGCCAGACCAAAAAGATTGTATCCATTTCCGCACCCAACCTCTAATAATTTTTGTTTCGAAGTATTCTCATGCAACTTTTTAATTTCTCTATAGAATGCATCAATTTCTAATTGTTTAATGGTTGGAGTTTTTGTGGTTGAAAGCAATGCTGTTTTATTATGAGTCGCATTTGTATCCCAATGCTTTTTTATATCATCTAGTTCCATGAAGTTTTCCTAAAGATCAATTTATTGAATGCAATTTTACCTTTCGCTAAACAAGCAGTAAAGAAAATCTTAAATAACTCCGATATTAACGATTTATAATCTTTTGAATTATTATTCCCAATCAAAGTGATAGCTCCTAGGCTTGAATTGCATTATTGGTTTACGTAACTAAATCTTTTAGCTCATCAAGCTCCATCGAGAATGTGCTATTAAAGGTAGAGGCTCTTTATCAAACATCAGAGAACTTGCCATAAAATAGGACATCGGTTGGACAATCATTCACTATTTCATGGTTCTTCTTTAGCCCTTCGAACTCCATCCCCGATTTTTCCATTAGAGCTATCATGGGTTTATTAATTGCTAATGCCCCTGCTGTTACTTTTCTATAGTTAGAATTTGCCCATTTGACTAGAGTAGACCATGCATCAAAACCAATTCCTTTTCCCCAAAAATCTCTATTACCAAGCAAGATCCCAATATCAACGGTTTGGTGCTGCTCTGAGATATAAGCTGTCATTGTTCCGATAGTTTGCTTGGAAGACAAATCTTTGATTGCTAAAAATAAATTAGATGTCCCCTCAAAGCTCTGTAGATAATTTACCGATGACTCTAAAGTATGAACTAAAAAACGTTGATTGCTAAACTTTACAACCTCCTTATCATTTAACCAACCAATATATTCAGTGGTAATATCCTTATACTCAAATAAAGTTAAATAAATTTTTGAGCCGTATTGATTTTCAAACATATGCGATTGTAATTGTTTTGTACATTACAAGTTATCTAAGTTTTTCCACACTTTATGAAAAGATTTAATAATTAGTTTTATATCTTCAAGTGTTAAGTCATACACACACATTCCAAATCCAATATAAGAATTATCATTAAGATATTCTGCATTTGGACAAATACCTTTATCGTAAGATACCTCCCTTTTGCAAAATTCAGATGACCATGGGAAACCTTTTGAGCCGAATGCAATTTTTTTTTGATACATTGGAATAAGATGGATATTTTGATAACCAGAACTTATTATCACACCTTCTGCAGCCAAAGCCTTTGCAATTTTCTGTCTTGAGACTTTAAGCAACTCAAGATCAAGTTGCATCGCATAAACATAATAAACATGAGTTCTATTATTAAATTGAGCTGGGGTTTTTAATCCTTCTAAACTTTTCAAACCTTCTGTTAATGTCTCTGCAAGCAATTGACGGGATTGAACTAAGCCTTTAAGTTTTTTTAATTGCTCAATACCCATGGCACACTCAATCTCTCCCAATCGAAAGTTATGTCCAACCATATTTGTTAAATTAGTAACGCCTTTGTCAGAAACCACAACTTCTGCATGATTCCTGATTAATTGAAGTCTTTCGGCAATATCATCATCATTGGTAACTAAGATACCGCCCTCGCCAGTATGAATATGTTTATGATAATTTAGACTAAAGCCACCAACATCAGCGCAAGTTCCGGCATACTTATCACCATAAAGAGCTCCAGGAGCCTGAGCGGTATCAGATATAACTTTTAACTTATGTTTTTTTGCAATCTCCATAATTACATCCATATCAGCAGACTGACCAAAGATATCAACAACCATTATTGCTTTAGTTTGTGAGGAAATGTTCTGTAGAATTGAATCAGGGCAAAGAGTATAGGAATCTATATCTATATCAGCAAAAACTGGTATGGCATTCCAATGGAGAATTGCGGTAGCGCTTGCACTCATAGTCCATGGAGAAACAATTACTTCATCACCTGGCTCAATTCCAATCGCTCCAACTGCCGCAACTAAGCCAGAAGTCCATGAATTTACAGTTACAGCATGCTTAACTCCAAAATATTTAGCAGCCTCCATTTCAAATTCTTGTACCTTAGGGCCACCATAAAAATCCTCATGCCAGCATCCTAGAAATTTGGATAATACACCGCTATCGATGACCTCCTTTGCAGCATTAAGCTCTTCTTTACCTAACGGATTATATTTTTTAAATTCTTTATCGATAACTGGAGTTCCACCATGCAGCGCAAGTTTTTCCATAATTGTTTAAAATCCTATATAGACGAGATAATCTTATTCAATATTGTAATATTTTTTAGCCCTGCCACACCATCACACAAGCAATTATCATCATTGTTATTTAGAGCATTAGAAAGCTTTGTTAAGACATTGTATTGATATTTTTGCATATCCCCCAAAATAATCTCATCTTTATCAGACAAAGGAATATTTCCATGAGCTTGCTTTTTTGGCTCTGCAATCTTCCAAATCATATCTCCATTACCTTGGTATGCTAAGAATCCATTTTTAGCTACCATCTCGAACTTATGAAGAGAGAAATTATTAGCATCTACAGCAGTAAAAAATATTGTAGCGGAATTATACTCTAGCAAAAAATCAGGCTTAGCATCTTTGTCCGTTTTTGAGCCAGAGTTTATTATTTTAAATGAATTTATAGGGCCAAAAAGGAAATTAAATAAATCAATAAAATGTGACCCATTATGAATTAAGCCCTTTGAGTACCAAGCAACAAGCTTGAATGGTCCTTCAATTTGGTGAGTATCTATTCGATGTTTGAGCTCTAAAATTCCTGGGTCTGCACGTCTTATAAAATTTAGAAAGATTTTAATTTTATTTTCTTCACACAGATTACAGATTTCGAGAGCTTCAGCAACATTGTATGCAAGAGGTTTTTCACACAATATTCCAACTGGATTTGAAACTGCAGTTATTTGCTCTATGGCATTAAGATGATTTTCTGTGGAATTTGCAATTACATATACATCTGGAGATAACTGATTGTCCGCTAGAAAAGATTTAATATCTTTTGAAGATGGGAGTTTATATTCTTTCTCAAATAAAGATCTAAGTTCAGAATTAATTTCCACTGCACCAATTAATTTAAAATCTGGATGCTGAGAAAAAGCATTGCAATGAGTTAATATGTTTTCTTTTTTTGGTAAATTGATGTCATAAAGCATGCCAATATTACCTAGCCCAACAATTACAACAGAAGGCTTCATTCCTATCCTTTTAAAATAGATTCAGCCATTAATTCTGCCCTTATCCAGTCCTCTTCAGAATCTATATCCTGAACCCTGTAACGAGGAATAATCAAGGGAGTTGAATGTTTATCAAATATTCTTTTGCAGTCAATCCAGGCTGAAGACTTGCCCCAATAAAATTGACCAGCATCATGAATAGCCTCTGGTAAATCTTGAGATCTTGTATCAAAAAACTCTGGATAAAACATTGTAATTCCGTTATCTTCATCTTTTTTGAAAGAACGGAATATGGGTGCCGCAAAATCTGTGGCTGTAAAAACATATTCCCAGGCTCCGGAGTTAAATATCTCATAACTCTTTTTAAGGTCGTCAATACTTATAAATGGAGCAGTTGCATAGATACAACAAACCGCTTGAACTGGGTAACTCTCTTTTAGCATCCATTGCGTAGCATGAGCTATCACATCAGTTGTTGTAGCAAAATCATCAGCAATAACATCTGGTCTTATAAAGGGTATTTCAGCTCCGAAATTTTTAGCAATTTCTGCTATTTCCTGATCATCTGTAGATACAACAACTTTATCAAATAAATTTGAGCTTATTGCTGCATCAATAGACCATGCAATCATAGGCTTGCCAAAAAATTCTTTTATATTTTTTCGAGGGATTCTTTTGCTGCCACCTCTAGCTGGAATAACTGCAATTTTCATGCGCTTAAAACTTTTGAAATCGTTTCAATTGCTTGTTTTTGTAAATTATCAGAGAGGCTAAAGTATATTGGAATACTAATTGCTTCTCTATAGTAATTTTCTGCTTCGGGGCAATATCCTTTTTTAAAACCAAATCTCTTGAAATAAGGGTGATGGTAAACAGGAATATAATGTAGATTCACTCCTAAGCCTTCGTTCCTGAGCTCCTCAAATATATCTTTATGTGACTTTTTAATAGATTCAAGTTTCAGTCTGATAATATATAAATGAAAGCTTGAATAGTTTTCGTTTTCTTGTTCAGGCAAAGTAAGAGGTAAATGCTTTAACTCATCATTGTATCTTTTTGCAATCTCATGCCTTTTTTGAATAAAAGCATCTATTCTAGACATTTGATTTAATCCTAGTGCTGCTTGGATTTCTGTCATACGATAGTTTGACCCTAAGGATATTTGCTCGTAATACCATGCTCCATCTGGAATATTTTCCATTAAATCAGTATTTCGTGTAATACCATGTGATGCAAACAATCTCATTTTTTTATCTAATTCAGGATTATTTGTTAGTGCAGCTCCCCCCTCTCCTGAAGTAATAATTTTGACTGGATGAAAACTAAAGACAGCAATATCACTAAATTTGCAGTTACCAACAGGCTCGTCAGCATACATACCACCAATTGCATGTGATGCATCCTCTAAAATTGCAAATCCATATTCTTTTGATAAGGCAAAAATACTCTTCATATCACACGATTGGCCAGATAAATGAACTGGGATCAATACCTTGGGAAGATTTCCACTCAATCTGGCAAGCTCAAGTTTTTTAGTTAAAGACTTGATACAAATATTGTATGAATTAGAATCAATATCAACAAAGTCTACATTAGCTCCACAATAAAGAGCGCAATTTGCACTAGCTACAAAAGTTATTGCTGAGGTCCACACCATATCTCCTGGACCAACTTCTAAAGCTTTACATGCTATATGCAACGCGCTTGTAGCGCTATTTACTACAACAGAATATTTTGCATTTGTGAAATCAGATAGAGATTTTTCAAACTTAGGAACGATGTTTCCTTGGGTGAGGTAATCAGATTTAAGAACGTCAACCACGGCATCGATATCATCTTGTGAAATATCTTGCCTACCATATGGAATCATAAATACTAAATCTTTCCTATGAGATCTTTATTTTTATCAATCCAGTACTTGAGCTCCTCAACAGTCATCCATTCTGAATTATTATCAGAGGAATAACAAAAATTTTCAGGAACTTTATTTCCTGAACTGATTCTATCTGGATCGTCATCCCAATTATTAATTGCTGGAAGAATCTTGTAATAATTATCAAACTCATATGTATATGGCGCATCCTCTGGACCTATCATTTGCTCATGAAGTTTTTCTCCTGGTCTGATACCAACGATCTTCTGTTTGGCTGCAGGCGATATAGCATTAGCTATATCACATATATTCATTGAAGGTATTTTCCTTACATATATTTCACCTCCCTTAGCATCTTCAAATGCTTTCCAAACCAGTTCAACAGCTTTATCAAGAGGAATCATAAACCTTGTCATTCGACTGTCAGTAATTGGCAATGAATCCTTTTCAGATAAAGAGTAAAAAAATGGTATTACTGACCCACGTGATCCCATAACATTGCCATACCTTACAACAGAAAAAACTGTCTGCTTACCTGCAGAATAAGAATTACCAGCAATAAAAAGCTTATCACTTGCAAGTTTGGTAGCTCCATAGAGATTTATTGGGCTACTTGCTTTATCTGTAGACAATGCAACTACCCCTTTAACATCTTTATCGATGCAAGCATCTATTAAATTCATTGCACCATTAATATTTGTTTTAATGCACTCAAATGGATTATATTCCGCAGTTGGAACAATTTTAGTAGCAGCTGCATGCACCACATAATCCACTCCATCAAGAGCTCTGTACAAACGATCTCTATCTCTGACATCGCCTATAAAATAACGTATTCTATTATCATTGTGACGCTTCATCATTTCCCATTGCTTCATTTCATCTCTGGAATACACAATGATCTTCTTTGGATTAAATTTCTCCAAAGTCATTGGAATAAAAGCATGGCCAAATGAGCCTGTACCACCTGTTATTAAAATTGTTTGATCTTTCAGCATATCTCTACTCTAAAATTAATTGGAGGCTGAAGCCCGAATCGAAACGGCGTAAACGAATTTGCGAGCCGCTGCATAACCACTCTGAAATCCAGCATTATCTCCTAAATGTTGCTATTGTATATGAAAGTCCTGTTTGTAGAGTAACTATTAATGCTAAAAATAAAAAGAAATTAGAAAGAAATAGTATCAATAAATTATTAAAAGTTAATCCAAGCAAGTAAAAAGAAAATGTTAAGAACTGAATTGAGGTTTTAAACTTTGCTAGAAATGTTACTGATGTAACATTAGAGGAATCCCTTCTAGCGTTCAGATCTCTTAAAGCGGCAACCCAAAATTCTCTAGCTAGCATTATTCCTCCGACTATACCTATATACATGCTTGATAATTCAACGCACAAAGCTAGGACAAGGAATAGCATCAAAATCTTATCTGCTATAGGATCAAGAACTTCTCCAATCATTGATTCAAGCTTATACTTTCTGGCAAGGAAACCATCCCAATAATCAGATATGCTAGCCAAAAAAAATAGAAATAAAGACCATCCATACAAATCAAACAAAGTAATTAGCAGAAAAATAATTGGCGCTACAAAAATTCTAAAATAAGTTAAAAATTGAATAAAATAATTCATGTTGAGTAAAATAAATTAATTTCTTTAGCTAGTTTAATACTTATTCCTGGAACCTTACAGAGATCAGCAACTTTAGCTTTCTTGATTGACTTAATTGATTTGAAATAATTCATTAAATCTCTTCTCTTTTTTGGCCCAAGGCCTTTGATATTATCAAGAGAGGATTTCTTAATAGACTTATTTCTTTTCTTCCTATTACTTGCAATAGCAAACCTATGAGATTCATCACGAATTTGCTGCAGAAGCAAAAATCCTGAGCTATCTTTTGGCATTTCAATAATCCCATCCTTAGAAAGGATTGTTTCAGTAGATCTAACTCTTTTTGACCCCTTGACAATACTAAGGATAATAGGTGGTTTTTTGATCAGAGCAGAAAAAGTTTTAATTGCAGCATCTAATTGAAGCTTGCCTCCATCAATTAGAATAATATCTGGGATTGGATTAATATCTGATTGATTAATTCTCCTTTCAAGAACATGCTTTATTGAGCCTATGTCATTTCCAGATAATTCATCTGGTATGTTAAAAAGCCTATACTTATTTTTTTCAGGTCCATGAGAAGAAAAACTTACCCCGGAAGCTACAGCATGTTTACCGCCATGATGACTTATATCAAAACCCTCAATTGTTAGATTTTTGCCTGCAAAACCTATATGAAAAATAAGATCCTTGATAGAAAATGCATACTTGTCAGCCTGAATAACTCTATTTTCAATAACTTGATTTGCATTTAATTTTCCTAATTTAACAACTTTTCTGATGTGAGAATTAATGCTTGCAGAAATTGAGACTTCTTTATCAAATTTTATTTTTATAGCCTGTTTTATAAGAGATATATTGTAAGGCTTAATATTAAAAAAAATTTTTTTTGGTAAAGAGAATCTATTTTGATAGTAAGAAAATATTAAACTTTGAAATAAGTTATCAATGTCATGAAGTTGATTTCCTTTTAAATAATGAGTTTTTGTCCCCCTAATCTTGCCATCTCTGACTGATACAATGCATATTCCGGTTCTATCAAACTTTGAAACACAAATAAAAAAATCAATACTAATCAAAGAGCTATTTAGGGACTTTTCTTGATGGAGAAGATCCAAACTTCCAATTCTTCTTTTTATCTCATTTGCTCTTTCAAATTCTTGTTGCTCAGCAAGTTTATGCATTTGATCAATCATTAATGATTTAGTTTTTTTTCCTGTAGATGATAGGTAATTCTGGGAAGATACAAGATCAGCATGGTAGCTAGCCTCAGAAATTAAATTAACACATGGAGCAGAGCATCGTTGCATTTGATGCTCAATACATGGCCTGGATCTGTTATTGAAAGTTGTATCACTACAATTTCGAATTTGATAAATCTTCTGCAGATCTTTAATAGTGGATTTAACTGCTTGAGCGCTAATAAAAGGTCCAAAAAAATTTTTGGAAACAGCATGTTTTGACCTCTTCATACTGATACTTGGATATTTGTGATCCATTGAAAAATAGATATATGGATATGTCTTGTCATCACGCAAGAGAATATTAAATCTGGGTAAATTCTCTTTGATTAATGATTGCTCTAGCAGGAGAGCCTCAGCTTCAGTATTTGTCGAAAAAGTTTCAATATTATCTGTAAGGATTTTAATTTGCTGTGTTTTTTGATCCTTGAAAGATTTGCCAAAATATGAGGACACTCTTTTTCTTAAATCTTTAGCTTTACCAATATATATAATTTTATTTTTAGAAAAAAATTTATATATTCCAGGGGTATTAGGAACTTGCTTTAAATCTAAGGCCATTAACCAAGAAATTTCTTTGCAATAAGTTTACCGGCAGCAACTCCATATTGATCAAAAGGATTAATTTGAAGCATGTTTGCAGTAATAAAAACTCTGTGCTCCCAAGTTGCTAATAAAAAACCGAGCGCTTCAAGCGACAGATTATTTAAATGGAAAAGATTAACTGGGGAGTTACTATTTGTTTTTTCAAGTAAATTTACAGAGCTCTTAACCTCAGAGGATAGTAAAGTAGCCTGCCCCTTTGCTTGAGCTCCTGATAATGGGCTATTGATTGACGTTGAGTAAATTATATCAGTACAGAATTCTGCTGTTCCCTGATGCAATAATTGAAAATATGAGTGTTGAGCAGTAGATCCAAAGCCTCCAAATATTGACTGGCCCGTTTCTTTAAACATAGATTTAGAATTTGGTTTCTTTCCAAGTGACTCCATCTCAAGTTGTTGAATGTAACTTTGCAGAGATCGCAATTTCCAATTGTAAGATAGAACTACTCTATTCTTTTTATTTAAAAAGTTGCTAAACCACAAATCTGAAAATGCCAATATTTTAGTGAATTTTTGATATTGCAGATCTATTTTTGTACCACCTAAAAGCATTCTGTCTGCAGAAAGGCCACCTTTTAAAAATTTAGAGAAATTATTTTCTAATGCGGCACTCAGGGAGATAGGCGACCAAATTGAATACCTGCCTCCAACTGTTTCTGGAAATGGGACAATGGAATTTTTATTAAAACCCAGAGTCTTAGCTTTTTCTGTGTTTGCCGTAATTACTATTGCGTTAGTTGAATTTCTTTTCGCACCCAACCATCTTAAGCATGAAAGGGTCTCATCTGTTGAAAGTGATTTAGATGAAAAAATATAAAAATTCTTTTGACCACTTAATGGTTTTAATATTGAATTAAACTCATCCTTATCAGGCCCAGAAACAAAATAGTAATTAAATTTAAATGATTCCTTATTTGTAAATTCTTGAAGCAATTTTGGCCCTTCATAGGAGCCGCCAATTCCAAAGGTAATAATATTCTTAAAACCATCTTTTTTAATTCTTTTAACAAAAGGTTCTGTAATTTTTTTAAAATCAAATTCAGGATCTGTTTGATTATTGCGATATAGATGATGAAGCGCTTGTCTATTTTCTGTCTTGTTTACAATCTCACCATTAAAGAGATCATTAATGGAATCTTGAAGGTTCAATTCATGGGCAAGTTCTTCAAATAATTTATAGTGCTGAGAAGAGAAGTTCTTTAAATAGGAGTGATAATCTAAAAGCTCAGATTCAAACTTAAAGGAAAGTTTTGTTTTGCAAGTATCAGACTTTGATAGCTTATTGAGCTCAGAGAAAATATTGTTAATAGATCTATTTTTCATAAATGGAATTATTAAAATTCTGTAATGCTTGACCAATATCTTCAGCTTGTGTAATTGGTCTGCCGATGACCAAAAATGTAGAGCCCCTCTCAATCGCCTCTTTTGCACTCATGGTTCTTGCTTGATCATCTTCTACTTTTATATCCCTTATACCTGGTGTAACCTTTATTGCATTAGAATCTAAAATTGCATTTGCTATGTTTAGCTCATGGGGTGAACAAACAATACCATCTATATTAACTTTAACTGCAATTTTAAATAAATTGCTTATTTGATCCTCAAGCTTGTTGCCAAATAAAGACAATGAATCTTTCTCTTCTAAACTGGTAAGCATTGAGACTCCT
>Ga0181552_10000227_pt1 | contig 41553 bp, 42 predicted proteins | sample 011ome_18_FD_130583 | JGI IMG/M metagenome (GOLD analysis project Ga0181552, IMG submission 130583) | Coastal salt marsh microbial communities from the Groves Creek Marsh, Skidaway Island, Georgia - 011501BT metaG (megahit assembly) | ecosystem: Environmental > Aquatic > Marine > Intertidal...
ATAGAGCCGTGGTAGACCACCACGTTGATAGGCTGGATGTGGAAGCGCAGTAATGCGTGCAGCTGACCAGTACTAATAGCTCAATTGGCTTGATTTATGCACTGAAAAAAATTTTTATTAAAATTATTATAAATAAACTAAACAGAGTTAATATCGGTAATAATCTAATTGTAGAATATATTAATCGCCTACTTATTTGCAATTAAATGAAAAAAAAAATATGCTTTGATTTAGATAACACTATTTGTTCTACAAGCAAGAACGACTATAAGTTTTCTAAACCAAAAAAGCACATAATTAATTTAATAAATAGACTTGATCCAAAAAAGTTTGAAAAGGTTTCTTAAGGATGGGAAAAAAATATGAGATTAGTTTTTTTGAACTTAGTACAAATTAAAAAATTATTTCAAATATTTAAAAATATTATTATTGGAGAGGAAAAATTTAATTATATAAGCACTAAAGATTTTAACTCTTATTGGGTAATAACTCTTAAAAAGTAATATGAAAAAATATAAAAAAAAGTTTTTAATTATAGGAAGCAACTCATTTTCAGGGTCTAACTTTATTGATTACGTTTTAAAAAAAAAACATGTCGTTATAGGGGTTAGTCGCTCAAAAGAAGCAAACAGTGTTTTTTTAAAATATAAAAATTCAAAATTTTTAAAAAATTTTACTTTTAAAAAAGTAGATATTAATAAAAATCCAAATAAATTAAAAAAAATAATATTAAATAATAAAATTACCCATGTAGTAAATTTTGCTGCTCAAAGTATGGTTGGACAAAGTTGGGTAAAACCTGAAGATTGGTATAATACAAATACATTGGGAACCATAAAATTTTTAAACTTGATAAAAGAGATTAAAAGTTTAAAAAAATACGTTCATATATCAACTCCTGAGGTATATGGATCTACTAAAAAAAACTTAGTTGAAAATAGAAATTATTTGCCCAGTACACCGTATGCAATATCTCGTGCTGCATGTGATATGCATCTTTATAGTTTATTTAAAAATTATCGTTTCCCTGTCATTTTTACAAGAGCAGCAAATGTATATGGACCAGGACAACAGTTGTATAGAATTATTCCGAGAGCTATAATGTGTTTAAAGCTAAAACAAAAACTTAAGTTAGATGGAGGTGGAAAATCAAAAAGATCATTTATACATATAAACGATGTAGTAGAAGCTACCTATAAGCTTTGTAATAAATCGATTAATGGAGAAATATATCATATTTCTACTAATAGGCTAGTGAGTATTAAAAATCTTGTAGAGATGATTTTTAAATTAAAAAAAGTTTCATTTTCTGATTATGTAAGTGTTTCTTTTGAGAGAATTGGAAAAGATAATTTATATTCTCTTAGTTCTAGTAAGATAAGAAAAGAGATGAACTGGTCACCTAAAATAAAATTAAAAAATGGATTAATTCAAACTATAAATTGGATTGATGAAAATATTAGTATTTTGAAAAAACAACCAAAAAATTACGTTCATAAAAAATGAAAATATTTATAACAGGAGGTTGTGGTTATGTGGGAACTGTGCTTACAAATGAACTGTTAAAAGATAACCATGAAATAACCGTATTAGATACTCAATGGTTTGGTAATTTTTTGGAGCCAAACAATAAGCTAAAAATTATTAAAGGAAATATTCAAGATTTAAGCAAAATAAGTTTTAAAGGTTTTAATTGCATAATACATTTGGCTAATATTGCTAATGATCCTGGTGTAGAGTTAAATGAAACATTATCATGGGAGGTCAATGTTCTCGCGTCACAGCAATTAGCTGAGAAAGCTATAGAAGACGGAGTTGATCAAATTATATATGCTAGTTCGGGAAGTGTTTATGGTGTAAAAGAAGAAAAAGAAGTTACCGAAGATTTATCATTAGTACCAATATCTGCCTATAATAAAACTAAAATGGTATCTGAGAGAGTGCTATTTAGTTATAAAGATTATATAAAAGTGTACTGTATAAGACCTGCAACAGTATGTGGGTATTCTCCAAGAATGAGATTAGATGTGAGCGTCAATCTATTGACAATGCAAGCATTAACAAAACAAAAAATAAATGTTTTTGGTGGTAACCAAACTCGACCAAATATAAATATTCATGACATGGTAGGTGTTTATAAACATTTTTTAAAAAATACTCATTTAGATTCAGGCTTTTTTAATGCTGGTTTTGAAAATATTTCAATCTTAGATATTGCAAAAAAAGTGCAAGAAAAAATTCCATCTGAGATTATCATCACAAGTTCAAATGACCCTAGATCTTACAGGCAAAATTCAGACAAGCTTATTTCAACTGGTTTTGTTAAAAAATATACAGTTGAAAATGCGATTGATGAATTAATTGAAAAATTCAATAGTGGAATTCTAATTGATAAAGAAATTCATTATAATATTAAAATGATGAAAAGAGTTATATCTTCAGATGATTAGTTTATCATGAATCTTAAAAAATTATCAAATAATTTAAGATTTTCAATAATCAAGATGTCCAATCAAACAAAAGCGCCACATTTAGCGTCCTCTCTTTCTTGTATTGATATAGTGACAACTTTGTATCACTCAGTATTAAAAATAAATAAAAAAAATTTTAATTCTAGTTTTAGAAACAGGTTTATTCTTAGCAAAGGTCATGCTGCAGCTGCATTATATGTTGCTTTAGAGTATAAAAAGATAATTACAAAAAGAGAATTGAATTCTTATACAAAAAAAGGGTCGCTACTCGAAGAACATCCTAGTCCAAAACTGTCGGGAGTTGAAGCTGCTACTGGCTCATTAGGTCATGGGCTTTCAATTGGTTGTGGTATTGCCTTATCATCAAAAATAAATAAACAAAAATTTATGACGTATGTTTTGATGTCTGATGGCGAATGTAATGAAGGCTCAGTTTGGGAAGCTGTTTTATTTGCTTCGGCTAAAAAGTTAAATAATTTGTGTGCTTTTGTCGATTATAATAAATGGCAAGCAACAGGTAAAAGTAATGAAGTATTAAAGTTAGGATCTCTAACAAAAAAATTTTATCAATTTGGCTGGAATGTTTTAGAGATAGATGGTCATAATCATAATTTGATTATAAAAGCTTGCAAAGTTGCAATTAAAGAAAAGTTAAGACCGACTATTATAATAGCTAACACAGTAAAAGGTAAGGGAATTTCATTCATGGAAGACGATAATAATTGGCACTATAGAATACCATCAGAAGAAGAGGTTAAATTAGCAAAAGAAGAGTTGAAAATTTAATGAGAAATGAATTTGCAAAAACTATAACTGAACTTGCTAAAATAAAAAAAGATATTGTTTTGTTAACTGGAGATATAGGAAATAGATTATTTGATGATTTTAAAAAAAATAACCCAGAGAGATTTTATAATTGCGGTGTAGCGGAAGCTAATATGACAGGAGTTGCTTCTGGTTTAGCTTCATCCGGATTTAAACCTGTGACATATACAATAACTCCATTTAACACCGCAAGATGTTTTGAACAGATTAGGTTAGATATTTGTTATCCAAATTTACCAGTAGTCATTGTTGGAACTGGATCTGGATTATCTTATGCTTCTTTAGGAGCAACACATCATTCAATGGAGGATATTTCAATTTTAAGAACTTTGCCCAACTTACAGATAATTTGTCCAGGAGATAAGAAAGAAGTAAGAGAGGCATTAATTAAAGCATATGAAAGTAATAAACCAACCTATATTCGCTTAGGTAAAAAAGGTGAACCATTAATACATAAAACAAAACCTAATTTTCAAATTGGTAAATCAATTTTTTTAAAACGAGGAAATCATGTTGCTCTTTTAGGTGTAGGCAATGCATTATCAATTGCATATAATTGTGAAAAAAAATTAATTTTAAAAAAAATTAAGTGTGATCTCATAAGTTTTCATACGGCAAAACCTTTAGATAAACAATTATTAACTAGTTTATTTAAATCGAATAAATTAATAATAATTATTGAAGAACATGGTTTAATAGGAGGTGTAGGGTCTGCTGTACTTGAGTGGGCAAATGAAAATAATTTTGATACCAGAAATCTTTTGAGATTTGGTGGTCCAGATAAATTTTTAACTGGTTGTGGTAATCAAATTGAAGCTAGGAAACTTATAGGGCTTACCTCTAAAAAAATCTGTAATCAAATACTAAATAGATTAAAGAAGTAATGATTGTTGGTTTTGATTTTGATAATACAATAATTGATTATACATCATCATTTATAGAATTAGCGAAAAAAAAAAATCTTGTACCTCTAAAGATAAATAAAGATAAAATTTCAATTAGGAATTATTTGAGAGATAAAAATATTGAAGAACAGTGGACTGTTTTGCAAGGAGAAGTCTATGGAAAAAATATTATGAGTGCAAAAATTTACAAAGGTGTAATTGATACATTCATATACCTTTCAGATAAAAACTTTAAAATTAAAATAATAAGTCATAAAACAAAGTTTCCTTACAAAGGTGAAAAAGTAAACTTGAGAATATCAGCAATAGAATGGATTAAGAAAAATATATTAGAAAGTTACTCGAATATTAACTTAGATTTACTAGACATTCACTTTGAGGACTCAATTGAAAAAAAAATTGAAAAAATTCAGAAATTGAATTGCGATGTATTTATTGATGATTTACCAGAAATATTAAATCTTTTACCAAATAATATTCAAAGAATTTTATTTTTACCAAAAATTATCAACCAAGATTATTCTAAATTTTACATTATGAATTCATGGAAAGATTTTCCCAATATAATAAATCTTAAAAATGAGTAGAAATATTGTTAAAAGAGCAAAAATTTATTTAAAGTCTATAGGTTTTAATAATATTTTGAATTTTAAGGAAATAAAAGAAGGCAGAAACAGTAATGTATTCAGATTTAAAGCAAATAATAGAGATTTGGTTTTAAAAATATATAAGTTTAAATCTAAGAATAGAATAAAAAGAGAAAGCTTGTTTTATAAATTTTTAACTGAAATTAAAAGCAAACAAAGTTTAATACCTATAAATTTTAGTATTAATAATAATATGGCAGTATTCCCATATATTGATGGCTTTAAAATTAAAAAGATAAAGAATGCTCATATCAAAGAAGCAACTAATTTTATAAATTATATCAACAAAAATAAAGTTTTAGAAAATTTACCATTAGCTATTGATGGCATTAAAAATAGAAAAATTCACTTAAGTTTGTGTGAAAAAAATATTAATAAAATTAAAAAAATAAAAACTATTCCTTCAATAAAAAAAGATTTTTTGATATTTTTAGAAAAAAAATTAATTCCTAAATATAAAGAAATAAAAGAAGTTTTTAATAGTTTAAATAAAAAATATCTTCCAAAAATGAATTTAACAAAAAATCAAATGATCATTTCCCCATCTGATTTTGGTTTTCATAATGCTATAAAAAATAATAAAAAACTTTTTTTTATAGACTTTGAATATGCTGGATTTGATGATCCTATAAAATTGATATGTGATTTTTATTGTCAGCCTGATCAATCTTTAACAGTGAAACAAAAAGAAATTTTTATTAGAAAATTAATTTTAAAAGGTTATAAATTAAACCAATTAAAATCTTATATTAAAATATATTTACCCTTTCATATAATTAAATGGTGTTGTATAATGCTAAAGGAACTTGAATATAATAAAGCTTTTAACCATTTTAAAAATAAAAAAAGTTACTCTCAAAGTGTAAAAAATAAATTAATTAAAACTGAGATGTACTTTAGAAAAAATTTTTAATAATTTTTTTTATGAATTTAAAATTAATAAAGAAAATAAAAAAAAAAATTAGTAATTTAATATATTATATAAAGCGCCCATTGCTTTGGAATCATCGTCTTAACATTTTTAAAAGACAATTTTTAGTTAATCATGACACAATAGTGAATAAAAAAAAAGCTGCTGACTGGGCCAAAGCTAATTCGTCAAAAAATATTAAAGATGCTTTTTTGAAACTTGGATTTAATGAAAAAGTAATTGATATGGATATGAATTTAGTGGAGAATATTAAAAAATCTTTAGAAAATCCTCCCTCAGATATAAATACTAATAGCAATTTAGATTTACTTTATAATGCAGTTCGAATGACGAATGCAAAAAAAGTTATCGAAACAGGAGTAGCATATGGATGGTCAAGTCTTGCAATTTTACAGTCATTATCAGAAAGTACAAAAGGCTATCTTTATAGTGTTGATCTTCCTTATATTAATCAACAATTTGAAAAATATGTTGGAATTGTTGTTCCAAAACATTTGAATACTAACTGGAAAATTTTTAAAGAGCCTGACAGGGTTGGTTTAGAGAAAGCTGTTAAAGCTGCTCAAGGTTATATTGATTTTTGCCATTATGACTCTGATAAATCTTGGTGGGGTAGACATTATGCTTATCCATTACTCTGGAATTCTATTAGATTAGGCGGTTTATTTATTTCTGATGATATTGATGATAATTTGTACTTTAAAGAATTTGTTGAAAAAAAAAAGTCAGTATTTGCAACAATTGAATATAACGATAGATATATTGGCTTAATAAGAAAGACTAAATAAAATTAGTGATTTTGATAAAACTCACTATTTTTTAAATTAAAATAAACTATAGAGTCTAGTTATTGTTAATTTTTGAAATATTATAAATAAGTAAAATGGAAAAAAATTTTATAGGCAGTCTTCATAAAAGTATAAAACGTAATTATTTAGCGAGAGTAACTGATAAAGAATTTCCAAAAGATAAGGCTGCAAAATTAGCAAAAAAGTGGGGCTATCACTACTGGGATGGTAGTAGAAAAATAAATTATGGTGGATACAATTATATAAAAGGTAGATGGAATAATGTTATAAAAAAATTATGTAAATTTTATAATTTAAAAGATAATGCTAAAATATTAGATATAGGTTGTGGAAAAGGTTTTTTTTTAAAAGATTTAAAGGATTACAATAATACTTTTCAGGTATATGGAGTTGACATATCAAGTTATGCAATAAAAAATGCTCACCCTGAAATTAAAAAATCTATAACTTATTCTAATGCAAATAAACTTAAATGGAAAAATAATTACTTTGATTTAGTAGTATCATTTAATACTTTGCACAATTTACATAACTATGATTTGTATAAAGCCCTTAAAGAAATGGATAGAGTGGGTAAAAAAAAATACTTATTAGTTGAAAGCTATAGAAATGAAACAGAAAAAATGAACCTATTGTATTGGCAGGTAACCTGCGAGGCTTTTTGCACTCCTAAAGAGTGGAGATGGTGGTTTACGCATACTAATTATTCTGGTGATTATTCTTTTATTTATTTTAAATGAAGGATCAAATTTCAATTGAAGCTGCAGTATTGCAAAAAAATAACTCTGATTTAATTATTAAGAAAATATTTCATAATAACGTTTTGAAGAGAAACCAAATTCTGGTTAAATTATTTTATACTGGCATATGTGGTTCTCAACTGGGAGAAATTCATGGCGTAAAAGGTAAAGATAAAAATTTGCCCCATTTGTTAGGACACGAGGCTACAGGCACAGTTTTAAAAGTTTCTAAAAATGAGAAAGAATTTAAAAAAAATGACCGTGTAATTTTGCATTGGCAAAAAAATTCAAAAAAAGATTCTATAAATCCTAATTATTATGATGAAAAAAATAAAAAAATAGGGGCAGGATGGGTAACGACATTTAACAACTTAGCTGTAGTATCAAGTAATAGATTAACAAAATTACCAAATAATATTAACACAATTGAAGGAGTGTTATTTGGCTGTGCTTTAACAACATCTTATGGCGCAATATTCAATGACTCAAAAATAAACTTACATAAAAATAATAAAATATTAATTTGTGGTTTTGGAATGATTGGACAAACTATTTTAACACTTTTAGAAAATAATAATCAAGAAATTTGGATATTGGAGAATAATTTCAGAAAAATTAATTTTTTAAATAAAAATTTTTCAAAAGTAAAATTTTATAGAAATGTAAATCAAATAAAAAATAATTATTTTGATATTATCTATGAGACAACAGGTAATAATAAAGTAATTGAGAAAACATATGAAAAAATGAAAAATAATAGTAAATTGATTTTAATTGGAGTTCCAAAGCATAATACAAAAATAAGAATAAATACACTAGGTATAAATTATGGAAAATTAATTATTGGTAGTTATGGAGGCGGTATAAAACCAAAAAAAGATTTAATTAGAATAATTAATTATTTAAAAAAAAAAAGAATAAGATTAAATAAATTATATATTGGTCCATATAAATTTAAAAATATAAATTCTGTTATAAAGTTTATAAAATTAGGCAAAATTATAAATAAACCGATACTTAAATTTTAAATAAGATTAATAAATGTTTAAAAAAAAAATACTTATACTTGGAGGATCAGGTTTTATTTCAGATAATTTTAGTAAAAATTTAAAAAATAAATTTCAAATTTATAGAACTCATTATAAAAACCCCAAAAAAAACTCAATTTTTTTTGATGTTAAAAAAAGTTCAGTCTATAATTTTTTTAAAACCAAAATAAAGCCTGACGTAATTATATATGCGGCTGGAATTTCTAATCATAATTATTGCATAGTCAATAAAAAAAAAAGTAAGTCAATTAATGTTTTTGCAAATATAAAGCAAATTTCAAAAATAATAAAAAGCAAAACTAAAATAATATTTTTATCAACACAAATGGTTTATTCAGGAGTTAAAGGAAATTATTCTGAAAAAGATAGACCATTTCCAAAATTAGAATATTCAAAACATAAATATGAGGTAGAAAAATTTATTAAAAAAAATACTAAAAATTATTTAATTTTAAGACTTGCTAAAGTAATTGGTTTATCAAAAAATAAAAAAGACCCAATAAATTTATTTTTGAAAGATCTAGATAAAAATGAAAATGTAAAATTAGCAACTGACCAAATATCAAACTATCTATATATTGATGATTTAAACAAAATTTTAGAAGAGGCGATCGAAAATGATATCAAGGGCATTTTTAATGTTGGAGGAAGCAAATCAACTTCGAGATATAAGTTTTTTTATGATTTCATAAAGAAATTTGACAGCCTAAAAATACACAAAATAAAAAAATGTAAAATAGATGAAATTAATTTTTATGAAAGACAGCCAAGAGATACTAGCTTTAACTTATCAAAATTTAATAAATTTTTTAACATTAAAACTATGAATTTTAAAGAATTCAATAAAATCATAGTTAAAAATTTAAAGTTATGAAAAAAACATATAAGAACAAATCATTTTGTAGAACATGTAATTCAAAAAAATTAAAAACATTTTATGATTTAGGAAATAGTCCTGTAGCAGATGATTATACTCAGAGTCCAAATAAACTTGTTCCACTTCCATTAAAAATTTTAAGTTGTGTCAATTGTGGATTTAAGCAACTCTCAATAGTTGTAGATCAAACTAAAGTTTATGGAAATTATTTATATACAACAACTACCTCTAAAGGTTTAGTTGAGCATTTTAAAAAAAATTTAAAATTTTTTAAAAAAAAAAAATACATCAAAAAAAGTAACTTTGTTTTAGATATTGGAAGCAATGATGGAAGTAATTTACAAATTTATAAAGATTTTGGTTGTGAAGTATTAGGCGTGGAACCCTCTAAAGAGTTATCAGACTATTCAAAAAAAAAAGGTATTAACACGTTAAACAGCTTTTTCAATAAAAAGGTAGTTAATCAAGTTTTAAAAAAAAATAAAAAAAAACCAAATTTAATATGCATTTATAATCTAATGGCAAACATTGATAATCTAAATAGATTTGTTAAAAATTTATTATTTTTAACTAGCAAAGACACCTATATAGTAATAGAGACTTTTTCATTACTTGGAATAGTAAAATATAATTTATTTGATAATATTTATCATGAGCATTTGTCATATTTTAATATAGAACATTTAAAGTCTTTTTTTAATAAATATGGTTTATATATAATATATGCTGAAAATAATAAGATTAAAGGTGGTTCAATTAAGTTAGTTTTAAGTAAAAAAAAATTATACAATAAATCTGTAAAAAATTCTATTAATGAAGAAAAAAAATATTTTTTAAATGATAGAGAAACCTATAAAAATCTTGAAAATAAAAATTTAAAAATAAAACATGAGATTTTAAGATTTTTACATAAACATAATGAAAAAAAAATTGTAGGATATGGTGCTTCTTGTAGTTCAACTGTTTTGATTCATTTTATGAAAATTCAATCTTATATAAAATTTTTTTTCGATGATGAATTAAGAAGAAACAAATTATATTCTCCATCGACAAATATTAGAGTTTTTAATCCAACAAAATCTTTACTTAAAAAAGTTGATATAATTATTATTATCGCCTGGAGATATAAAAAAAATATTTTAGCAAATATAAAAAAAAAATTTAATAATTTGAATAATTTTGAATTTTATCAAATATTACCAACTATAAAAAAAATTAAATTTTAAATTATGAATCTTATTAAGGATAAAAATTCTCTTTCATTAAGTTATAGAATGAAGCCTTCAATAATTTCTGTAGATAAAAAAAAATTAATTGAAACAAGTAAAAAAATTAAAAAAAAAATATTTCGAATTTGTTTAAACTCATCGTCTAAAGATAAGTTTCATCAAATGATAGTATTTCAAACTAAGAAATATCAAACAGAAATAAAAAAAAATTTATACAAAGATAAAAGTTTTATTTTAGTCAGGGGAAAGCAGATAATAAGAATTTATGATAAAAATAAAAATATTATAAAAAAATTTTATTTAGATAAAAATAATTTTATTTGTTGGATTAAAAAAAACACATTCTATGATAATGTTACAATGGGCTCTCAATCAATTCATATTGAGTCTTTGGCTGGACCATTTAATAGAAATAAAGATAGAATATACCTGAAATAATTAAGCTAATAAATGCATAATTTTTTTTAGAATTAAATTTTTATCTAATCGGGCACTGTTATAAAAATCTTTAATATTTTCTGCAGCAGCTAGGGAAGATATAAAAAATGATATATCGTTGTTTTTTTTTGCTCTATCAAATAATAATGAAACAAATGCGAGAAGTGTATCACCTGCTCCAACTTTATCTATAATTTTTTCACCAAAGGCCGGATAAATAGTTTTTATATTAGATTTTTTATTGTAATAAATTAAACCACTTGCTCCTCTAGTTACAACTAAATGTTTAAATTTATATTTTTTTGTAAATTTTAAAATTAATTCATTAATATTTGAACTTGAATCATGCAAATCGTGCCTAATTTCTTTTTCATTTGCAATCAAAAAATCAAAATCTTTAAATTTTAAATAGCTGTGGTAGCCAAAATTATGTGCATTTATTTGTGAATTTACAATAATTTTTTGTTTTGTTTTTATTAAAAACTTAATAATTGTTTTATTTATAAAATTGTGACTATAATCAGATAAAATTATCTTATCATATTTATTAATATTTTTTTTTAGAAACTGTATAATCTTCCTTTCATTTTTTTTTGATAGAACACAGTGATCAACATCATATGTTCCAAATAATTTTTTATTATTATCAAGATCAACATATCTTTTTTTTAATATAGTATTTCCTTTTTCAACGAATATTTTATTTTTAATTTTAATATCAAGAAGTTCTTTTATTCCATGTTTATCTTGATCACTACCTATAATACTTAAAAGTGTAACATTACAAAACTTTGAAATATAATTTGATATAGATCCGGTTCCACCTAAATATTTTTTTGAGCTTTCTTCTTTAACGATTAAATGTAAATCCTTTGAGGAATTGCCTATAACTGAACAATTAGTAATTTGATCAACAATAATTTCTCCAATTACCAATATATTTTTTTTTTTTAATTCATCAAAAATTTCCTCTATTTTTTTTAGATTAAAATTTAATTTAATTTTGTTAATAAAGTTTTTGTTTTGATCTGGTAAAACTGAAAATAAATCATTTATTATTTTACTAGAGCTTGAACTTTCCTCATCTGTAAAAACAATTTTACCTTTATTTTTTTTTAGTTCATTAATCTCTTTTTTTATATTTTCGGTGTAATCTTTTTTTTTATATTCTATTCCTTTACAGTAATATTCTGGTTTAAGTTTCCTAATTATTTCAACAGCAGTTTCATTTTCACTAATACAAATAAAATCAATAAATCCAATACTCTCCATTACTTTAACTCTGTTATGGACATTATAGTAAGGTCGATTTTCACCTTTATTTACAAATTTGTCTGCTGTTAAAGTTACAACTAAAATATCACCAAAATTTTTAGCTTTTTTTAAATGATTTATATGGCCAAAATGAATTATATCAAATACCCCATGACACAAAACAATTTTTTTATTTACATATTTTTTTCTTATTTTATTTAAATCATTTAATTTGATATATTTTTTCATATTTGTTTTAATATAATATTAATATAATACTATACAATGAAATTAATAAAATGGTGGAAAAACCACAACTTTTTTTTTTATGATAGTTCAATAAAAAAAAAAATTTTTTCAGAATTTAATGTTAAAAAAAATTACATCAGAAAATTAGAAGAAAAATTATCAAAAATATTAAATAAAAAATATGTAATATTTACCACAAGCGGTTCATCTGCATTAATTTTAGCATTAAATTCTTTAAACTTAAAAAAAAAAAATATTTTGATCCCAAATAGAACATGGGTTGCAACTGGTCATGCTGCATATAATCTCAAATATTCGATAAAATTAGCTGATGTCAATAAAGGTACAATGAATTTGGATATTGAAGCTAAAAATCAATTAATTTTAAAAAATATAAATATTTTACTATCTGTAAATATAAACGGCAAGAATGCAGATTTAAAAAAGTTAAATAAAAAAAATTTGATTATTATAGAAGATTGTGCTCAAAGTTTTTTATCTAATAGAAATAAAGAAGATAAAAGAATTATTATAAGCTGTTATTCAACAGGTTCCACAAAGATAATGAATACTTTCCAAGGTGGTTTTTGCGCAACTAATAATAAAAAGCATTATAAAAAAATATTACTATCTAGAAATCATGGTGTTTATGATTTATTCAGCGATAAATGGAATATGCCTGGTTTTAATTTAAAACCTACAAATTTTCAGTGCTTTATTGGACTACAAGAGTTAAAAAAAATAAGAATGAAGAAAAGAAATTGTATTAAAATTTTTAATAAGTATGTTAGTGAAGTTAAGAACTTAAAAGTTAAAATTTTTAATCCATTTTACGACAAAAAAGAATTTCCATTATATGTTTTTGCGATTGTAAAAAATAAAAATCTTTTTATCAGCTATATGAAAAAAAATAAAATCCAAGTGAGACCATTACCACCTTCTCTTTCATCAGCAAATTACTTTTTTGAAAAACAAAAAAAAATTAAAGCTACTAATTCTAATTTTTTTTATAAAAATATGGTATATTTACCATGCGGACCATCACAAACTGCATCAGATATAACTAGGGTGATTAAAGCAATAAATTCTTATTAAAAATTAATTTGATATAAAAAAACTTTTTATATTTTGATAAAATGTAAAACAAAGATAACTTGGAAAAATAAAATCTATTACATTAAATAAATGAAATTATTATGTATTTATATAGAATTTTTTTATAAACAACTTGCATGAAGAATTTAAAAAAATTTTTTTATTATCTAAGAAATGATCCTAAATATATTTTGTCTTTTTTAAATTACAAAATAAAATCAAGTAAATCTCTATTTTTTGTTTTTATTAGATACCTTTTTGCATTATCTAAAATACCTATTAGAAATAATTCAAATTTACTTTTTGTATATGATTTAGAATTAAACCCACTTACATATAATTTTGGACAATATTTAGCAAACGCAACAATCTATTCAAGAAATAAATCTCTTAAAAAAATAGATTTACTTATCATCAAAAGTAGAGATAGGAACCCTATTAAAACAAAAAAACTAAAACAATTTTTTAGTGAGCATGAAGCAGAAAACCGAATATATGAAATATTAATATCTACATTTAGATTAAATCAAAAATCTAACAATTTATATTTATCTAACTTCAATGATAAAAATATTCATAATATACTGAAAAGTTATAATCATATTTATCCTGTAGATTACTCATTATTTAAACCAATACCTTGTCAAAATAAATTACCAAACGTAAACGCATCCATATTTTTTCCAATGATTAGACCAAATTTAAGAGGAAAGGAAATAATTAAAAAATATTTAGAAAATTTCGAGAATAAAAAAATTATTACATTTACTTTTAGAGATCTAAAACATGAGACAAACAGAAATTCTCAATACAGCGAATGGCTAAAATTTTCTCAATATTTAATAAAAAAAAATTTCGAAGTTTTCTTGGTGCCTGATCCTATTAATTATAATCCTAAATTTTTTGATCAATTTTCAGGTTGTCATGTTGCTGAAATTGTTTTATGGAACATGAATTTAAGAGCCGCACTCTATGAAGCTGCTTTTTTAAATTGTTCAGTTTCATCAGGTGTTTATGAAGTTTCTTCATTTTATAATGAAAGTAGTAAAAATATGATGTTCTTAGACTTTGATAGTTATGGAAAAGAATATTTAAAATCTGCAGAAAAAAAATGGGGCTATACAGACAGTATATATCAAAAATGGATGTCAACGAACCAGACAATTATTTATAAAAAAGATAATTTTGAAAATCTGATTTCCGCTTTTGATGAATTACAAAAAAGAAAATATTTTAAATAAAAAGATCAAAATTATCAAAATTTGATTGAGATTTTTCAATACTTTCATCTGATATTATTTTGAAATTAAGATTTTGAAGAATATCTCTAGTTTGCTCAGGCTCTGTTATATCTATAATTACACATCTTTTTTCAAGTCTTTTTAAATAAAAAGATTTTTCATCAACATGATAATGACGTATTAATATCAACGGATTTCTATTTAATAAACATTCCCAAAAAGCAGAGCTAATAGTACTATCAAAAATACAAATATTACCATTTTTGATTGTTTCTTTAAAGCTTAAGGTATTTATATACTTTTCTAAAGGATTTTTTTTTATTCCAATTAATGTTTCTGGATGAGCTCTATAAATTAAATTTGTAGTGTTTAACTTTAAAAACTCAAATATGACATTTTGAATTTTTAGATAATCTAAATCGTGAAAAGAACCGCTACCATGGGTAGCATAATTCAGAAAACTCATTGAAAAATAAACATATTTTAAATTTTTATTTATTAGTTTTTTTTTTTTTAATTGAAAATTTTCTTCATAATTTAAACTATGAAAATTAATTTTTTTGTTAATTTTATTTTCCTTAAAAAATTCTTTAAAAAGCTTTTCGGAATTATTTTTTCCACTAGTTGTTGCAAAATAATAGTCAGTAGAATTTATAAGATTATTCAAATAAGCAGCTTTGTGATTACCATGAATAAGTCCACCATTATTATCATCAAATTTTAAAATTTTATTTCCGGAATAATAATTGTAACTTGTAATAACTCTTGAAGGTTTAAAACCTGAAATACTTGATGAAATAGTACTTGAAAAGTTTAAATTTTTTAAAATTTTTCGTACTTGTAAATACAAATTAATTTCAAATTCAAGATAGCACTTTAAAAAAAATAAAAAATTATCTGATATTTCTTTACTAACAAAATTTTTATTTAAATAATCATAAAAAATTATTTTTAAAAATTTAAAATTTTCTGAAAAAATTTCTTTAAAATCTTCTGAGGCTTTACATTTATTATTAGTTATTTTTTTGAAGTCAAAAAAATTATTTGAAGGTTTATATTTTACATAAAATTTTTTTTTCAAAAATCTTAATGAATTATAATTATGATCAATTAAATCTATTTTTTCTTTATTAATGTATCCTGAAAAATATAAATTTCTTAAAAAAATTTTAGTTTTGCTTACAGTATTGTAATTATATTTTTTTTTAAAATTTTTAAAAAAAATTTTTTTATCAGGGTTAATACTAATTATATTATTTATTATTTCATTACTAAATATAAGTTTCAAATTTAAATTTTTATAATTTTCATAATCAATTATTGAAGATATTATCGAAGGAAATTTGTGATATAGTTCAAGGGAAATTACTGAAAAAAATTCTTCTGCTAATTTGTTTTCAAATTTAAGTTTTACTAATTTGCTTATTAAATAATCCCATGTAAAGCGTTTTTTTTTTAAATCAAAAAAATTTAAACTTTTATTTTCAATCTCAATATAATTTTTTAATACATTTAAATCATATGGAAAATTCTTCATTATACTTTAATATTTACTCTTAAATAGTTTAATTAAATACCAAATTTTTCTTTATAAAATAACTTAATACAAATATATTAAGAATATTTTATTCTAACTATTCCCTTAAAACATTTGATATATTATTCTATCAAGATGTTAAGTTAAAATTTAAAAAAAAATTAAAAAATAGTTTATGTTGAAAAAGTTGTATTACTTACTCGATAGAGAAAATAAATTTAAGTTCATCAGCTTAATTCTTCTAACAATTTTTGTAGCAGTATTAGAAATGCTTAGTATGGGCTTAATTATACCCTTGGCATATTTTTTTTTTAATAATCAAGTTTCTGACATTTATTTAGTAAATATTTTTTTTTATTTTATAGAGTATCTTTCAAATTTATTTAACCTTGAAAATATAATAGTTTTATTTGTTTTTGTATTTTTAATATTTTTAATAAAGTTTCTATTTCTTTTATTTTTTGTTTTTTTTCAAAGCAATTTTAATGCAAATTTGCAAGTTTTAATTTCAAAACAAATGTTAAAAAAATTTCAAGAAATGTCTTTTTCAAAATATTCTACTAAAAATTCTTCTTCTTTACTTAGAAATGTCAATAATGAAACAAGTATACTTGCTAATAATATTAGCTTACCAATAATACAAATCATAAGTGAGTCTTTAGTAATTTTTGGAATGGTTTTATTGTTGATATTAATAGATTTACCAGTAACAGTCATTACTATTCTAATATTCTTTTCTGCAGGTTTATTTTTATTAAGTTTAACAAAAAAAAAATTAGTTAAAGCTGGAAAGAATAGACAAGATTATGACTTTCAAAGAATTAGTGCTCTAAATTTAATATATGGTGGTTTTAAAGAATTGAAAGTTATGAATAAGATAAATTATTTTGTTACAAAATATATTAAAAGTAACGAAATGTATACTCAAGCATACAAGCAGCAAATAGCCTTAAGTCAACTACCAAGACTTTTACTAGAAATTATTACAATAACGTCAATTATAATATTATTATTTTTTATGCTCAATAGAGACAGAACTTATGTTGAAGTATTGACGTATTTATCAATTTTTGCAGGCTGTTCATTTAAGGTAATGCCATCAGCAAATAGAATTTTGCGATCTCTTCAGTTACTTAAATTTGGTAAGTCATCTTTAGATACAATTATAAATTTTCTAAGAGATGAGAATGATAGAAGCAACAAAAATAATATATTAGAAAGATCAAATAATGGTATTTTTTTGAGTATAGAAAAAGTTAATTTCTTTTATACCAACAAATTAAAAGAAAAAAAATTTATTTTAAAAAACTTAGATTTAAACATAGAAAGAAATTCATCAGTAGGAATTATAGGTCAAAGTGGATCAGGAAAAACTACACTTTTTAACTTAATTTCAGGATTAGATTTACCCTCAACAGGCAATATATTTAATTTTAAAAATAATATCCATAATAATATCACTACTTGGAGATCAAAAATTGGGTATGTTCCACAGGAAATTTTTTTATTTGAGGGTAGTATAAAAAAAAATATTTCAGTTTCTCCTGATAATGAAATTTCTGATGAAAAAGTTTTAAAAAGTTTAAAACTTGCTCAAATAGATAAATTTTTTCTTAATCAAGAAAATGGTTTGGATACTATTATTGGGGAACGAGGAGTAAATGTATCAGGAGGACAAAAGCAAAGAATTGGTATTGCAAGAGCTTTATATAATAATCCTGAGCTATTAATTCTTGATGAGGCAACTTCAGCTCTTAATGATGAAATAGAAAAAGAAATAATGCGTTCAATTTACGATTTACAAAAAAATTTGACGATCATAATAATTTCACATAAAAACTCAATACTAACAAGATGTAATGTTATTTACGAAATGAAAGATGGACAACTTAGTAAAATTAATTAAGTTAATCAAAATATTATGCAAAAAATAATCCAAATAAAAACAGACAAACTATTTACCAATATCACTAGTGAGGTAGAAAAATTTGTAAAAAAAAATCAAAAGAAAAATGGAATAATTAATATTTTTTCAAAGCATACAACAGGATGTATTTGGTTAACAGAGGACGAAATTTTACATCATGCTGATGTAAGATTTTTTTTAGATGGAATTGCACCAAAGTGGAAAGATCCAGAGGGTACACATAAGAATATAAAATATTTACATGATTTAATATCTTTAAGAACAGATGTTGAAGCAGATGAGAGAATAAATGGGCACTCTCACATTAGAAGTATGTTTTTTAATAACTCAGAAACAGTTCCTGTTTCAGGTGGAAAATTAGCCTTAGGTAATTGGAAAAAAATTTTTTTTGTAGAACTTGATCCCACAAGAGAAAGAGAGATTATATTAACGTTTATTAAATGTTAATGAAATATTTCATTATTATTAAGCATAAGTCACAAAGAATAAGAAGAAAAAGTTTTTTAAAAATTGGAAGATACCCTCTTTGGGAGCACTTTTTGAGAAAATTTAAATCCAATGATGAAGTATTTATAGATACAGATTCATCAGAGATTTATGAAAAAGGAAAAAAAAAATTTAAAAATTTTGTATTTTATAAAAGAGAAAAAAAATTTATAGATTATGAAAACAAAGGTGAGAAAAGTCCTGTTTTATTTATGATAAAAAATTTTTTATTAAAATACGTAAAGAATGATAATGATATAATAGTTACAACACATATTACATCTCCATTTATAAAAAGATCGCAATTTTTGGATGCAAGTAAAAAAATTAAAAAATATGAATTTGTTCACTCTGTTACATCCCACAAAGAATTTGCATGGATAAGAAAAAATAATCAATCCAAAAAAATAAATTTTGGAAAAGTGGTAAAAAAAACTCAAAATCTAGATCCAATTTTATTTTCGAATGGAGCTTTTTTTATTTTTAAAAAGAAAAATTTTTTAAAATATAATAATAGGTTAGGTAAAAAAAATTATTTTTATGATTTAAATTTTCCAGAGTCGTTGGAGCTTGATAATTATAAAGATGTAAGATTAATGAGGGCAATTTTAAGATGAAAATAATTGATGTAACATTAAGAGATGGTGGTCATGCAGTTAAATTTAATTGGAGCTTAAAATTGGCTCAAGATTTATATTCCCTTATGTCCAGTATAAATAGTGTAAAATATGTTGAGCTTGGATACTGGAAGCAAAAAGCAAAATCCCTCAATAAGTTTTATGATTTAGACTATGATTATGTTTCAAAAATAACAAAAAATAAAAATTTAAAAAACGTATCTATAATGATTGACTATCATTATTGCTCAAAAAATTTAAAGGACTATCCCACAAATAAACAAAAGAAAATTGCGATGATAAGAGTTTGTTCAAGAAAAAATGATGTTAAACAAGCTCTAGAATTTTGCAATAAACTGAAAGAGTACACAAAGTTAAAAATAAGTTTTAATTTATTTAATACGTCAAACTATACAAGAAAAGAATTACTCAAATATTGTAAATTAATTTCGCAGTATAAGCTTGACTATGTTTACTTTGCTGACACACATGGTTGTATAGATTTTTCTAAAATAGGTAGTATTTTCAAACCTTCCTTAAAAGTATTTAAAGAAAAAAAAATTCAATATGGAATGCATTTGCATGACCATAGTGGCAAAGGTTATTTTAATTATCGTTTAATCAATAAATTTGATTTTACCATGGCAGACTCTTCTATAAGAGGCATGGGTAAAGGTTTTGGTAATTTAAGAACAGAGTTTATTATTAATAAAAAATATTATCAAAAATTATTGAACCTAATAATAAAATATGAGGATGAATTAACAATGTATCAAAATCCTTATACTTTAATTACAGCGAAATATTCTGTTTCAGATAATTATGCAACACAAGCAAAAAAGATAAATTATGATCCAAATTTATTTGACAAAAAAATATCAAAAATTAGGGGATTAAAAAAAGATAATTTTGATCCCTATTATTTAATCAAATAAAAGTGTTAAATAAAAAAAAAATAATTATTACTGGTAATACTTCTGGCATTGGCTTGGAATTAAATAAACTTTTAATTAGAAATAATTATATTATTGGTATTAGTAAGTCCAAATCTAATATTCAAAATAATTTGCAAGCAAAAGTAAATCTAAATAATTTAAATATTTTAAAAAAAAAAATTTTTGAAATAAAAATACCAAATAAAATAGATTATTTAATTTTAAATGCAGGAATTTTAGGAAAAATAGATAAAATTAATAATATTACAATTAAAGAATTTTTAGATATTTTAAAAATAAATTTTTTATCTAATAAAGTTTTAATTGATGTTTTATTAAGAAAAAAAATTAAAATTAAAAATGTTATTGCTATTTCCTCTGGTGCAGCAAAATCAGGTAAAGATGGATGGGGGTTGTACTGCACTTCTAAAGCTGCATTATATCAGCTAATTAATACTTACGATCTAGAACATAAAAACATTAAATTTATAAACCTTGCACCAGGATTAGCAAAAACAAGAATGCAAGATGAGATCTACTTGGTTAAAGATAAAAATATAAAATCTGTTAAAAAATTTCAACAACTATATAGAATGAATCAAATTTCATCACCTGAAAGCATTGCAAAAAAAATTATATCTTTTTTAGATAATATTAAAAAATTTAAATCTGGATCATTTATTGATTTAAGAAATTTTACTTAAAACTTTAATGATCTATAAATAATATTTAAAAAAAATATAAAATAGCTAATATGATTTCTTGTTTAGCTATATATGAAATGAAAAAAAAAATATTATTTTTACTCCCAAATTTAAATTATGGAGGAGCTGAAAAAGTTACAATTAATTTCTTTAATTATCTGGATAAAAAAAAATTTGATAAAAAATTATTAATTCAAGGATCAAAAGGTCCACTATCACAAAAAATTTTTAATAATAATAAAGTTATCTATTTTAAATCAAAAAGATTAATTACATTCTCCCTATTTTTTATTAAATATTTAAAAAAAAATAAATTTGATTTTGTTTATTCAACATTAAGCCATGTAAGTATGTTTTTGTTAATTCTAAAAATTTTTGGCATACTGGAATGCAAATTAATAATAAGAGAGTCTAATTTTATTAAGAATATTATTAATTCTTCAAAGATAAAATATTTGCTACTGATATATTACAAGTATTTGTATCATAAAATTGACACAGTAATTGCATCTTCAAGGACTATTCAAAAAGATATTTTAAATTTGACAAAGATTAAAAAAAAAAAAACTATAATTATTTATAATCCTTTGGAAAAAAATTTTTTTAAAAAAAAACAAAAAAAAATAAATTTAAAAAATCTAAAACTTTTATCTATAGGTAGATTAAGTATTCAAAAAGATTATGAAAACTTATTAATAATACTCTCTAAAAATAATCATTTTAAATGGAAATTAAAAATAATTGGGGATGGGGAAAAAAAACAAATTATTACAGATCTCATCAAAAAATTAAATTTAACTTCAAAAGTAAAAATAATTAAAGAATCATCACAGATAGGGAAAGAAATAATGATGTGTGATTTTTATATAAATTCCTCTAAATGGGAGGGCATGCCTAATGCTGTTATAGAAAGTTTAGTTATGAAAAAAAAAATTTTTTTTATAAATAAAATAGAAGTTTTTTCAGAATTAAAAAAATTTTTTCCTGAACAAATTTTTTATCTTAAAAAAAATATTTCTTTTACAAAAAAAAACTTTTCACCATTAAATAATATTAATAACAAGAATATACATTTATTTAATATCGAGAATGCTATTAATAAATTTGAGTCTATATTAAAATAAGATGAAAAAAAAAATACTCCACATTATAGTTGGTTTAGGTAATGGAGGCGCTGAAAATACATTGCTTAAACTGACCAAAGGATTAAAAAAAAAATATAATAACAATATATTAGTTTTAGGAAATCAAAATTCTTTAGAAAAGAAATTTAGAGACAATAAAGTAAAATTAATTAAGGCAAATTTAAAAAATAAATACAGTTTTTTTTTTAATTTTCTTAAAATTTATAACTTAATTAAAAAAAATAATCCAGATTTAATACAAACTTGGATGTATCATTCAGATTTTATAGGCAGTTTGATAGGAAAAATTTTTTTTAAAAAAAAGATAATTTGGTGCATAAGACATTCAAGCTTAAAATTATTCAAATCAAAATTATCTACAATTTTTATTTCAAAAATTTGTGCAATATTATCTTATAATTTTGTTGATGAAATTGTGTACTCATCAATAAATTCCTCAAATTACCATAGGTCTATAGGATATGATAATAATAAGGGTATAGAAATTTTTAATGGTTATAACCCACATAAATTTAAATTTATTAAATATAAAAAAAGAAAAATATTTACCTTGGGTTTTTTATCAAATTTTAGACCACAAAAAGATTTTTTTACATTTCTAAAATCACTTGAAATTTTAAATAATAAAAAAGTTCATTTTAAATGTTATATGGCTGGTCAATATGTTAATAAAAAAAATAAAAAATTAAAAAAATTAATTCAGGATTTAAATCTTATAGATAAAATTATTCTTCTAGGTGAGTTAGGCAATACAAAACCTTTTTTTGAAAAAATCGATTATCTTGTTTCTTCATCCAGTTTTGGTGAAAGTTTCCCAAATGTAATCGCTGAGTCAATGTTACAGGGTATACCTTGTATCAGCACTAATGTTGGAGATACTAAAAAAATAATTTAACTTAGGATGGGTTTGCGAGCCATCAAATCCTGAAAAATTATCAGTAAATTTATTTAAAGCTAAAAAATATAAAGATATAGACGAGAGCAGTTATATTGAATTAAAAAAAAAAGTTAGAGAAAGAATAGTTGATAAATACCACATTAATTTTATGTGCAATAAATATTCAAAAGTTTGGAAAAAAATAATAAATTAAAATGATACGAAATATAATTTATGATTTAGATGGAACATTAATAAATTCATCTAAAGACATAATCAATTCTTTTAATTATGCTTTTAAAATTAACAATTTAAAAACAAAAATAGATAACAAATTTTTTTTAAAAAATGCAAATTTAGGATCTGAATTTTTTATTAAAAAAGCAATAAAAGTAAACAAAATTAACGTTTTGAAAATACAAGATGACTTTCAAAAACATTATGATTTAACTTTTTATAAAAATTCAAGTTTAAAAAAAGGTGTTAGAAAGTTTTTGAAATTTACTAAAAAAAAAAATTTTATAAATATTTTATGTACAAATAAGAAAGAAAAAACAGCAACAAAGATTTTAAAAAAATATAAAATTCAAAATTATTTTAAAATTGTTATTGGATACGATACATTTACTGAAAGAAAACCAGAGCTAAAATTTGTAAATAAATTTTTTAAAAAATTCAAATTGAAGAGTTTTGATACAATAATGATTGGTGATACAGAAATAGACTCAATGCTAGCAACGAGAGCAAAAATAAAATTTTTTTTAATAGAAAAAGGTTATACAAATAAAAAAAATTTTTCTTATTATTTTAAATTTAAAAATTTTAATCAAATTATAAATAAAATTAATGAAGAATTATAAGGTATTGTTTATAAGCACAAAAGCTATTACTCAAAATACTTTTTTTGATAGTTTCATTAAAAAAACCAATTTTGATTTAACTCTAGGTTGTTCTGATATTTTAAATTTAAGATTCAAAAAAAAAAAATTACAATTTAATTTTGCAAACAATATTTTTTATTTGCTTAATCCAATAAAATTTTTTTTTGAATTACTTTCAATTCGAAAAAAAATTAATAATAAATTTGATTTGATTATAATAAATAATCCACTTGCTGGTTTTTATATAAGATTAGCTTTAATTTTATCCAATCAAAAAATAATGTATTTCGTTCATGGATATCGATTTCATTCAGCAGAAAAAAATTTCAAAAGTTTTCTATTTTATCATTTAGAGAAATTTTTATCTAAAAATACTAATTATTTCATAAATATAAATAGAGAAGATTACTCAGTAACGAATAGATTTTTCAAAAAAAAAAAAAATAAAATTTTAAAATTACCAAGTGTAGGTGTAGATTTAAAAAAGCTAAATAAATACAAATACAAAAGTAAAAATAAAAAATTTAGAATTGGAGTAATTGCAGCCTATAGAGATAATAAGGGTTATATAGAACTTATTAAAATTTCTGAATTTCTTCAAAAAGATAAACTAAATGCAGAAATAATTTGTTATGGTTATGATAATCCTAGCAAATATCAAAAAATTATAAATCAAAAAAAATTAAAAAATATTTTTTTAAATTCTTTTAAAAAAAATATTTATGAGGAATTTAAAAAATTTGATATATTATGTCATTTAAGTAAAAGAGAAGGTCTACCCATTTCTATATTAGAGTCTTTATGCTTAGGAGTACCGGTTATCTGTTTTGATATAAGAGGAAACAAAGATTTAATTAAAAATAATTTTAATGGTTTCTTGATTAAACCATATGATATTCTATCTTTTCAAAATAAAATTTATAAATTGTTAATAAAAAAAATTGATATCAGAACAATAAAAAGAAATACTAGGAATAGCGTTTATTCAAAGCATGGAAAGGATAAAATTAATAAAGAGTTGAATAAATTTATTATTCATGCGTGCAAAAATTGATTGCTTAAAATTTGTTTAAACAAACCAAATTTTTTGATAAAAATTGATTTGTATTTAAGCATTCATAATGTAAATATTTATTAAATGTACATTAAGTTTATTTGGATTGCTCTAGCTAGTTTTATATTAACTACGAATGCATATGCATACATAGATCCTGGAACTGGAACGATTATAATCCAAGCAATTGTTGGAGCTTTAGCTGCAGGTGCTGTGACAATAAAAATCTATTGGTACAAATTAAAAGCTTTTTTTAAAAAAAAAAAAGATAAAGATTTAAATAAATAATTTACCCAAAAAGAAATATCAAATTAGATTTTCTTTATGTTATATTTGTATTTTTTATACTTTTAAAAATTTATTATAATGAAGCAAAATATTGGAATTAAAAGTTTGGGTAACTTTTTAAGAGAAGTAAAATTGTTTTTTTCCTCATTAAGTATTTTAACTGATTTAAAAAATGTTAAACCAAAATTTATTTTTTTTTCAGAAAATAAATCTTATCAAAAATATTCTAAGCCAATAATTGAAGCTATTTTATCAAAATACCCTCAACAAATATATTATTTTAGTATTCAGAAAGATGATATAATTGAAAACAAAAAAATCACAAATTTTTTTGTTAATCCTTTTTTGTTAAAATTCTTCTTTAATAATGTGAAAGCTGAAAATATGTTTTTGACTTTGACAGATTTAGGAAATCATTTTATTAAAAAGACAAAAAATATTGAAAAATATATTTATTATTTCCACTCACCAATTAGTACAATCAAAAGCTATACTCCAAAAGCATTTGATAATTATGATATCATTATGTGTAATGGTAAATTCCAAATTAATGAGATAGAAACAAGAGAAACTTTAAAAAATCTTCCAAAAAAAAAACTAATACCAACTGGATATTTTTATTTTGACTATTTAGTTGAAAATTCTCAATATGATACTGAGTGTGACGAGGTGTTAGTTGCACCATCCTGGAATAAAAGTGAGAAAAATTTAATTAATGAAAATTTTATTAATTTAATAGATACTTTGCTTGAAAAAAATTTTAAAGTTATTTTTAGACCTCACCCAGAACATTTTAAAAGATCAAAAAAAATTTTAAAAATTATAAAAAGCAAATTTTTATCGAAAAATTTTAAATTTGATAAGGACTCTAATAATCTTACATCAATGCAAAGAGCCAAATGTCTAATTACAGATAATTCGGGAATAGCAATTGAATATTTGATAGCATTTAAAAAACCTGTTTTATATCTTGATGAACTAGATAAAGTTCATAATTCAGAACTTAAAGATTATGTAGGATTTAAAACAATAGATCAAATAATTAAAGAAAATTTTGGATATTTATTTAATAAGTCAGATTTTTCTGAAATTGACACAATAATAAATAATTCAGAATTAAATCTTAAAAAAAAACTAACAAAATTAGATTATTTAATTAATGAAAACTATTTTAATTTTGGAGAAACAAAAAAATTTTTATCTTTAAACTTAGACAAGTTTTTCTAGGAAAAATTAATTCTGCAAAGAATAAGATCTATTTTTAAAAAGAGGAATTCCATCATCTTTTCCTCCTTTAATAATACCATTATAAACGTTTACACCTCCTACTTTAGTCTTGAATCGATCAAAAAACTTTCTTTCAATTTTTAACTCGTCAAACAAATTTTTGTTATCTGTAATGTTTGCCAATATTGTAGGAAAAATATCTTGAATTATTTCTATATTGTGCTCAATATGTGGGATATCCTTAGGCCAATAAATACTTAAAAAAGTGCCGTATCTATCTTGTATGTCATACCTGTCAATTTCATCTTTATTATAGTTTCTTAGTTCTCTACAATTTTTTGTTAAATAAGGTCCGTGATCACTTAATATAACTATTATAGAATTTGGATCACTATTCATCAAGTTTGATACATCATTTTTCATTTCTAAGTTTGCTTTTTTTATTCCCTCAAAATAAATTTCTTTTTCATTTTTTCTACATTTGCCTGAATTTTGTGAATGCCCAGGATAACTATTGTGAGTATAAAAAAGAGTATTTTCTTTATTTGAGCTTAAATATTTATTTTTTAATTTAAGATATTTTTTGTATTCAAAGTTATCGTCAAATATATCGAATCTAAACTCACCTTCAAAAATAGCCTTTGTTAAAGTTTTGCCTCCCATTTTGGTAACATCTCCTTCAGGATAGTATTCATCCCATTTTATTGGTGACGAGCCAAAGAAATGAGGTGATTTAAATAAACCGATCGTTTTATATCCATTAGCTTTAAATATATCTAGACCAAATGAATTGCCTGAAAGATAGTGTCTACCATGTTGAGAAAGTTCACCTTTTATTTCTAGAATTCTCGAGGTAGATGATATTGATAATCCACCATTTGAGTAAATCCCTTTGTAAACATTAAAACCATTTTTTTTTAAAAATTCAATCTGCTTAGTATTGTCAAATCCATAATATTGAAGAGTTTCCAAGTCAGCATAAGACTCATAAACAAGTATATTAATATTTTTTTTGTAAATAATATTATTACTTTTATCATTTATAAAATTTAAAAGTCTGTCAGTTTGTTTAACTTTTGCTGGATTATTTGATAAATAACTTAAAGAATTTACTGATATTCCAGTTAGCATAAAAAAAACTACAACTACGTAGGATACTTTTTTATTAAATGAATAAATTAAATATAAAATTGAGAATGAGATAATTAAATAAATTCCTTGAGTTAAAAACTGACTATCAAAAATGTGATTTGTTTGATTATTTACTATTTTAGCCATAGTCAAAATTGTAAATGATAGTGCGATTCCTGAAATCATAAGAATTTTAAATGATGCAAAATAACTAAAAAGTATAGGTAAAATAAAACTAAAACTTATAGTAAAAATCAAAGTAATTAAAATTAAATATAACAAACTGAATTGATCGAGATATTCAATATTTATAATAGCAAAATCTAGAACTGGTGACATTGGAAGCGCTAAAAGAATTAAGTCTTTTAAATTGGGTAATTCAATTTTTTTTTTAAATTTAAAATTTTTATTAAAGATCCAAAAAACTAAAAATATTGCTCCTAATATTATTGAAATTAAACCAACAATTTTAGATCCTCTTAGTAAAAACTTTGTAGTCACACCCTCTGGAATAACAAAACTGATCAACAGCATACTTAATAAAGTTAGAATTCCACTTGTAAATAGATCTAGTAGAAATTGAGTATTATTCTTTATTTTAAATATCATTATTTAGAAAGTTTTTAGCTATATAATTTTTAAGTTTAACTTATATATTATTAGAAAATACAATTTAAACAAAATTATGTCTGATTTAATCGGTTTTGTAAGTATAGCTTTAGTGAGTTTATTTACAAGTTGCCTTGCATTGCTGTGGTGTAAAGAAATTTCAAAAATTATTTTTACAGCATTAGTTATACGAATTTTAGTTTTATTAATTGGTCATTATATTATTCCATTACCTGATACTTCTGCTGATGCAGATTCTTTTGAGGTGGATGCGTGGATTATAGCGCAAAATGGTTTTATAAATTTATTAGATTATTATCCAGGGCTTCATAATTCTTTTTATAGCTGGTTGATCGCGATACCTTACTCTTTGTTTGGAAGAAGTGTATTAATGATACAGTCTATCAGCTTGTTATTTGGTATTGGTTGTATTTTTTTTGGTTGGGAAATCGCAAAGATGATTTGGGACAAAAATACTGCTAAAAAGGTCGCTTGGACAATAGCTCTATTCCCTTCTTTAATATTATACTCAGTGATAACAATGAGAGAGGTTTTTGTAAGTTTTTTTCTCTTATTTGCTATTTATTATGTAATTATCTGGGTCAGAACTAATAATTTAAAACCAATTATTTTATCATTAGTTGGTTTTTTAGGTGCCACATTTTTTCATGGTGCAATGATTGCGGGAGCTATAATTTTTTTAATTATTATTTTTTTTTATAATTTAAAAAAATTATTTATATTATTAATAAATTTTAAATTAAGTTTTAAAACCATTCTTCCAATATTATTTATTTTTTTTAGTTCGGTCTTTATTTTTAGTAATCAGGTTACAATTCCAAAACTAGGAGACATAAATAGATTGACTGACCCAAATTTTTTTAAAACAAAAACAATCGTTTCTACCAAAGGTGAAGCTTCTTTTCCAAAATGGACAATAAGTAATTCGTTAAGCGAATTAATATATAAATCACCAATAAGGTCTATATATTTTACCTTTTCACCATTTCCATGGGATATTAAAAAAAAAATTCATATAATAGGTTTTCTAGATGGTCTATTATATCTCTATCTAGCTTTTCTCATTTATTGTAATAGAGAAATTATTTGGAAAGACCCTGCTTTAAAAACAATATTAATAATCTTAGTATTTTATCTAATTTTATTTGGTATAGGGGTTGGAAATTTTGGAACAGGAATAAGACATAGGTCAAAGTTTACTATAATGTTTATATTGTTAGCTGGGCCATTAATCAAAAGATTGGTTTTTAGTAATAAATTGGAAAAATACTAATCAAATAAGTAAAGATTTATCCAAGAAATTTACTGATTTGAGTAAAAATTACTATTAAAAACTTTTCTTAGAATTATAAATAAATTTAAAGCTATAAAAAAATTAGTTTTTGATTGTTGTAATGAAATTATGAAAATATTAGTAACAGGTTCAGCTGGGTTTATTGGATCAATGTTGTCTCTAAAATTAATTGAGAGAGGAGATGAGGTGATTGGTGTTGATAACCATAACGATTATTATGATCCTAAAATTAAAGAAGCAAGACTAAAAACATTGAAAAAACACTCAAATTACAAACATTATAAACTTGACCTTTGTGATCAAAAAAATCTAAAAGATGTTTTTAAAAATCATCAACCCATGAGAGTAGTTAATCTAGCAGCACAAGCAGGTGTGCGTTATTCTATTGAAAATCCACTCGCTTATATTAATAGCAATATAGTTGGATTTGCTAACGTTTTAGAAAATTGTCGTCATTATAAAATAGAACATTTAGTTTACGCTAGTACTTCAAGTGTATATGGTGCTAATACTAAGATGCCTTTTTCGGAGCATGATAGTGTTAATCATCCTTTATCTATTTATGCAGCATCTAAAAAGTCTAATGAATTAATGGCACATTCTTACAGCCATCTTTATCAACTTCCAACTACTGGACTTAGATTTTTTACTGTATATGGTCCTTGGGGAAGACCAGATATGGCTCTGTTTAAATTTACGCAAGCAATCTTAGATGAAAAACCTATTGATGTATTTAATCATGGCAATCATACTAGAGATTTTACTTATATTGACGACATTGTAGAGGGCGTAATAAAAACTCTCAATATTCCTGCAACTAGTAATTTTGATTGGAAAAGTGATTTACCTGATCCAGCAAGCAGTAAAGCTCCGTGGCAAATATACAATATAGGAAACAATAAACCTGTAAAACTTATGGATTATATCGATGCATTAGAAAAAGCATTAAAAAAAAAAGCAAAAATAAACTTTTTACCATTACAACAAGGAGATGTACCAGATACTTATGCTAATATAGAAAATTTAAATAAAAAGTTTAATTATAAACCTTCTACTTCAGTTAAAGATGGAGTAGCAGCATTTGTTAAATGGTATAAAAATTATTACAAAACTTAAAAAATTTAATAAAAAATATTCTAAGCATCAGCAGTGAATTCAAAATTAAAAAAATCAAATTTTATTTATAGAAAATTAGAAATTTCTGACTATCATGAATTTAAAAAATTATTTTACTTTTGTTTTAATAAGAAAATAAATTTTGATTTCTTTAAATGGAGATATTTCAGTAACAAATATTCTTTTTGTTATGGTGCTTTTGAAAACACCAGATTAATTGCAAATGTAGGTATGATTTCGATTCAAATGAATAATAGTACCCAAGAAAGAATTTTTTCAAGACACTCAAGTATGGTATTAAGAAAGTATAGAGGCCAAGGAATTTTTTCAGATTTATTAAAAAGAGTAAAAAAAAAAATTTCAAAAAAAGTTCGTATAATAGTTATGTGGCCAAATAAAAATAATCATTCAAATTTTGGAATAGAAACTAAAAAAATTATAAAAAAGAATTATTATTTATACAAAGCTTCTTCAAATTCAACCTCGTTAAAAAAAACAAAAAATCATCATATTGATGAATTGTTAAGATTAAAAGGTCATATTGAGAATGAAAATAATTTTTTTTTAAAAAATTTTTTAAACTTCAAGCAAAGATATCTTTTATATCAAAAAAATGATTATTTTATAAATAGTTTTAAATTTAAAAAATTATCAAGTTTTTTTATAATGAAACTTAACAAAGATAATTTAGGCTCAAATTATGTGATATTAGATCATTTTGGTTCCAAAAAAATAAAATCAAAACATCTCTCAAGTTTAATTTGTGATCAAAATAAATTAATTTTTTTGTCAAATAAAAAAATCAATAAACCAAAGATTAAGTTGTTAAATAATCTTTGTTTTAAGGTTGGATTTATAAAAAGATTTACCCTAAAACAAAAAAAAAAATTTTTATTAAATAAAGAAATTTTTTTAGGTGACACAGATATTTTTTTAACTTTAGAAAAGACATAAAAAGTAAAATGTTGAGATTTTTTGATATTTTAATTTCTGTTTCAATGTTGTTAATTTTTTCTCCTATAATGGTTTTAATATCATTACTAATATTAATAACAGATGGTAGACCAATAATTTATAAACAATCTCGAGTAGGTTATATGGGTAAACAGTTCATGATTTTTAAATTTAGAACAATGAGCAATATTATTTTTAAAGATGAAAAGTTAAGATTAATGCCTTTAGGAAAATTTTTAAGAAGAACAAGTTTAGACGAATTACCACAATTAATTAATGTAATAAAAAAAGATATGTCAATTGTTGGACCAAGACCATTACCTAAAAATATCGAACAAAAAATAATAAAAAATCTTAAAATTAAAAGAAGAAAAATTTTACCAGGTATAACTGGTTTGTCTCAAGTACATTACATCGGCAAAAATAGAAAATTGATTGATAAAGTTAAATTAGATCTTCAATTAATAGACAATAATACTCCATATAACTATTTTAGAATCTTGTTTAAAACACCAATTGTTTTAATAATTAGATTTTTTAAAAATAAATCTTCAATTATTAATTAATTATTTTATTTAGAAATAATTGTATCGACAGTCGCAGAATTTTATTTTAAATTTATTTGATAACAATACATAATTCTATATTTACTTATATTATATCATGAAAAAAAAAATACTAATTTTATCTCCTCATGCAGACGATGAAATATTAGGATGTGGAGGATTTATATCAAAATATTCAAGGAAAAATTTTCATATAAATGTGCTAATTTTGACTAATGCTAATAAAGGTGCTCCAGAAATTTATTCACCTAAAAAAATAAAACAGATACGAGATGAAGCAAAAATTGCTAATAATTTTATTGGTACAAAAAAACTATTTTTTGAAAATTTACCTGCTTTAAATTTGAATAATTATCCAATTTATAAAATTTCAAACATAATAAGCAAATATATTAAAAATATTAATCCCGAAATTGTACTAATACCCTCTGTAAATGATATTCATGATGATCATAAAATAATTTTTCAAGCAGCGAAAGTATCGATGAGACCCAATAAGAAAAGTAATTTGAAAAAAATTTTATCTTATGAGGTACTTTCAGAAACTGAATGGAATGAGAATGAAGCGTCTTTTAATCCAAACTATTTTATTAATTTAGAAAAATCTGATATAAACAACAAAGTTAAAGCTTTTCTTAAATATAAGTCACAAGTTAAAAAATTTCCTCACCCTAGATCAAAAGAATCAATTGTGAATCTGTCAAAAGTGAGGGGTAGTCAAGTGTTTATGAAGTATGCAGAAGCTTTTAAAGTAGAGAAAATATTAGATTAGTTATGACATTAGCTATTTTGGGTACAGGAGGTCATGCAAAATCAATTTATGATATAGTAAAAAAGAAAAAAATTTATTTTTTTGATAATACTAAAAAAAAATTTAAAGTAGGTAGTAAAACTTTTAAAGTTCTTGGCAATAGTAAGTCAATAAAGAGTTATAAAAGAAAAATTTCTAAAGTAATCGTTGCCATTGGTAATAATAAAATTAGGAAAAATTATTTTATGGCTTTAAAAAAAGAAAAACTTAAATTTACAACTCTTGTTCATCCAAAATCTTATTCTAGTATTGGGTCAAAGATTGGAGAAGGAAGTGTAGTTATGCAAGGAAGTTTTATTAATACCGACAGTAAAATTGGGAATAACTGTATAATTAATTCAAATGCATCTATAGATCATGATTGTGTAATAGAGGATCATACTCATATTTGCCCAGGTGTAGTAATTGCAGGCAATGTTAAAATTGGAAAAAATTGTTGGATTGGATTAGGTACTAAAATAATTGAAAATTGTGTAATTGGAAATAATGTTTTTGTTGCTGCGGGATCTGTGGTTACAAAAAATATAAAGTCTAATGCATCTGTGAAAGGGGTACCAGCAAAGTATGCGAGAAAAAAACTGGCCAAATTTTAGCAAAAGTTTAATCTTAAAGGTAAGTAAAATAATTAATTCTGGAAAAATTAATTATACAGAGGGACCTTATGGAATAAAATTTGAAAAAGAATTTTCGAAATTCGTTGGGAATAGGTATTCGGTTGCCATCTGCAATGGAACTGCAGCATTAGAAGTTGCAATAAAATCATTAAAACTACCTAAAAATTCAGAAATTATAGTTTCAGCAAGAAGTTTTTTTGCTTCTGCAGCTTGCATTGTTAATACAGGATATATTCCAATTTTTGCAGACGTAAATTTATTGACTCAAAATATTTCAATACAGGATGTTGAAAAAAAAATAACTAGGAGAACTAAAGCCATCATTTGTGTGCATTTAGGAGGAACACCTTGTGACATGTATAGTATTAAAAAATTAGCTAAAAAAAATAAAATAAAAATTATAGAGGATTGTTCTCAAGCTCATGGTGCTTCAATTGATAATAAGCAAGTAGGTTCATTTGGTGATATTAGTACATGGTCTTTTTGTAATGATAAAATAATATCAACTCTTGGAGAAGGAGGAATGATTTCTACAAATAATAAAAGATTATATGATTTTTGTAAAAGATCCATTAATCATGGAACAAATTATAAAAATAATAAAAAAACTGAAAAATTTATTTATAATAAAGACTATTTTGGAACTAATTTAAGATTAACCGAAATCCAGTCATACGCTGGATTAGAGCAATTAAAAAATTTAAAAAAAGTTCAACAAAAAAAAGAAAATATTTCAAAATATTATTTTGACTTAATTTCAAAATATCAAAATTATTTTGATTGCTTCTATCCTTCGAAAAAAATTAAATCTGCATGGTATAGATTTTATTTCTTTATTAGAACAGATGTAAAAAATTATCAAAAACTTAGATTTAAAATTATTAAAAACTTAAGAAAAAATAATCTTAAATGTTTTACAGGGTCTTGCCCAGAAATATACTTAGAAAAGGCATTTAAAAAATTACCTAACTCAAAGATAATAAGATTAAAAAATTGTAAAATTTTAGGAGAGACTAGCATAGCATTAGAGATCAATCATACATTAGAATATTCTCAGCATAAAAAAAAACTATTAACACTAAAACATGTGATTGAAAAAAACTTTAAATTATAAATGAATATACTTATTACCGGAGGAGCAGGATACATTGGATCAGCAACCTCATATCTATTATTAAAAAAAAAAATTAGACCAATAATAGTTGATAAGTTAATTTATAAAAAAGATAATATTATTCCAAAAAAAAGTATTTTTTTTAAATCAAATATTTCAAATTTAATTTTAATTAAAAAGATAATTAAAAAGTATAATATCAAATCTGTAATACATTTTGCAGCTTATAAAGATGTTGAAGAGTCAATTCTTAAACCAAAAAAATATCATAATAATAATTATTTAAAAACTAAAAAATTTATAAATTGTTGTAAAAAAAGTGGTGTAAATTATTTTATTTTTTCTTCGTCTGCTGCTGTTTATGGAAACTTGGTTAAAAATAAAAAAGTTCCAGAAAATTCTTATCTTAAACCTATAAGTATTTATGGATTAGCAAAAAAAAAAATAGAAGAATACTTAATTAAAATATCTGATGAAAATTTTAAATTTTTTTCATTAAGATCTTTTAATGTATTGGGCGCTGATAAAAATTTAAAATATGGGCCTGTTGGCTTAAATTCAAATAGTTTTTCTAATAATTTATATAAATCTATAATATCTGGACAGGATTTTAAAATTTTTGGAAATAATCATAAAACTTTAGACGGCACTCCTGTAAGAGATTTTATTCATGTTGATGATTTAGCAAATATTCATTTTAAATCTTTAAACTATTTAATAAAAAAAAAACGAAATTTGTAATTGTGGATATGGAAAAGGTTATTCAATAAAACAAGTTATTAAAACTCTTCTAACAAATAAACAGATGAACTTAAATTTCTCTTATTCAAAAAAAAGACCTGGGGATATAAGCTATATGGTGGCTGATATAAAAAAATTGAAAAAGATTTTAAATTGGAAGCCAAGATATTCAAACCTTAAAAAAATGATATTTTCAGAGCTCAGGTGGAAAAATAATAAATAATTAATAATATTATAATTTTCTCATAATAATGCTAAATGTTAATCTTTGAAGGTAATTAAAATTAATTTATGAATAATTTTATTAAAAATAACTTAGAAAATACTTTTTATTTAAATCGATATTCAAAGCGAATAATTGCAATGATAACAGATGCATGTTTATGTATTTTGTGTACTTGGCTTGCCTTTGTTTTACGAATTGAAGAATTAATTTTATTTAAAGATTTTAATTTTTATCCAGCTTTACTATCTGTTTTGATGGCATTGCCAATATTTTGGTTATTTGGATTATACAGAACTATCTTCCGTTATACTGGTATGTCACTCATTTTAAACATTTTATCATCATCATTTTTATATGGATTATTATATTTTTTATTAATTGGAGTTTATGGAATAACAAGTTATACACCTAATTTTGCAATAGTTCCAAGGTCTATTGGCATTATTCAGCCCATGTTATTATTTTTTGCGATCATAAGTTCAAGATTGTTAGTTAGATACTTATTTAATAAAAAATTTATTTTTAATAAATCTTTAAATAGAAAAAATGTACTGGTTTATGGTGCAGGTAATGCTGGAAGACAATTGGTTGCTTCTTTAGAAAATAGTTCAGAATTCAGAGTTAAAGGCTTTTTAGATGATAATAGCGAATTGCATAGACAGGTTTTGTTAGGGGAGACTATTTATTCTCCCTCTAAATTAGAAAGCTTAATTTTAAATAAAAATATTAATGTAGTGTTTTTGGCGTTACCAAGTATTGGTAGGAATAAAAGAAACCAGATTATCGAAAAATTAAATAAATTTAAATTAATTGTAAAAACTCTACCAAGTATATCTGAGATTGTAGATGGTCGAATAACAATTTCTGATATTAAAGATCTGAATATTAATGATTTATTGAACCGAGATGAAGTTAAACCAAATAAAGAATTAATAGATAAAAATATTATTTCAAAAAATGTATTGATAACAGGAGCTGGTGGATCAATTGGCTCTGAGTTGTGTCGTCAGATTATAAGATTAAAACCTAATAAAATCTTATTACTAGAATTAAATGAGTTTGCTCTCTATAAAATCTACGAGGAATTAATTGCCATAAATAAAAATATAAAAATTATTTCATTACTTGTTAATGCTCAAGACCAAGCAAAATTAGAGATAATCTTTGAAACATTTAAAGTTGATACTGTATATCATGCTGCGGCCTATAAACATGTACCTTTAGTTGAAAAAAATATTTGTGAAGGAGTTAAAAATAATGTCTTTAGCACTTTAGCTGTTGCAAAAGCTTCAATTATTAAAAAAGTTTCAAATTTAGTCTTAATATCAAGTGACAAGGCGGTAAGACCAACTAATATAATGGGAGCTTCTAAGAGACTTTCTGAACTTTGCATGCAAGGCATTTATAATCATACTAAAGATATTAGCACTAATTTTTCAATTGTTCGATTTGGTAACGTACTGGAGTCATCTGGCTCAGTTATTCCAAAATTTAAAAAACAAATAAGAGATGGAGGACCTGTAACTTTAACACACAAAGATGTAACACGTTATTTTATGACGGTTACTGAGGCTGCACAACTAGTAATCCAAGCTGGTGCAATGGGCAAAAGTTCTGAAGTATTTCTTCTTGATATGGGAAAAAGTGTAAAAATTAATGAATTAATAAATAAGATGATTAGTTTATCTGGTTTAACCATAAAAGATGAAAAAAATTTAAGTGGAGATATTGAAATCAAAATTATAGGACTTCGTCCAGGCGAGAAGATACATGAAGAACTTTTGATTGGAGATAATCCTGAAAAAACTAACCATCACAAAATACAAAAAATGAGTGACCCTTTTATTCCATTTGATGAATTAGAAATAGATTTAAATAATTTAAAAAATTTGTTAGACAGAAATGAGTCGAATAATGTAAAAAGTCTTTTAGAAAGGCTAATTAAATCTTTTAAATCAAACTCAAAAATTGTTGATTATATTCATAATGAAAAACTATCATTATAAAAGTTTAAGCAAAAATATTTTCAAAAAAAATAGAAAAAATTAGATAATTAATAATATCATTTAATAATTTATTATTGCTATATACGGATATGTATAATAAGTCATATTTTAAAATATCATGAAAAAAAATAAAAATAATGATGAATTGAATTTAATTGAAATATATTTCTTTGTACTTAAGAATAAATGGAAAATTCTTCTAATAACAACCATAGCTACATTACTAGGTTATGCCTATACATTAAATAAAGTACCAATGTACAAAGTAGAAACAGAAGTTAGAGGAATTTCATCTTCAAACGAATTTTTGTATCAAACCTATAATTCTTATATAAATAAGAAAAAAACAACAATTATCGCAAGCGAAGGTAATGAACAAAAAATATCAGTTCTAAGTGACTTTAGAAAAATTGATAAAGAAATTTTGTTAGATTTATTTATCAGTAAATTATATGATCAACAGTCGTTAGTCCGAATATTAAAAAAATCTGAATATCTAAATAAGGAAAATTATCAAAACACTGAAAATTACGAAAATGCAATTAAAAGTTTATCATCTTCAATTAAATTAAGATTATTAGATAGTAATTTTAAAGGGCAATCTAATTTTTTTATCGAAACCAAAACTTCTGATTTAAAAAAGTGGGAAAATTTATTAGTTTTTATTGATAAATTCGTAAATGAAGAAATTAAAAATGATATTAAAATAAAATTTCAAACTCAATTGAACAGTGAGAAAATACTAAAAAAATATCAAATCGAGGATCTTAAAAGTGAAATAAAGAACTTAAGCAATGCTATTAAAACTCATAATAATAATAATAATTTAGTTTATGAATTGCGTGAGCTTGAGAATCAAAAAAGAATGTTAGTGGCTAATTTAACTGCCAACAAAGACATTCAGAGAATGAAAAATCTATTTGGCACCACACCAATAATGAGTCAAGATGAATTTTATGCTGCAAAAATCATGTATTTAAATACAAAATTCAATAAAATTAATAAAACAGATAAAATAGCAATTATTATAATATTTGGATTTATTGGGCTAATAGCTTCTATTTTTTACGTACACATTATAGATAGTTTTAAAAATCGTAAGTAATTTTTTTTTTAAAAATTATAAAATATATTTTTTTGAATTTAGCTTTTCATGCTTTTTAGATAAAAAAGTTTTTACTTTATAATTAATAACCTAACTCATTAAACTTTAATTGTTTTAAATTATTGAGTAATTTAAAATAAATTCATTATTTTCTAAAAAAATATATTAAAGTATAAAATGAATAATTTAAATTTATATTAAAATGAAAAAAAATTTTTTTTTTGAAACTCTTCCTTGTTCAATAATAATCTTAATGCCTGTTTTATTAATATCAGGTCCTTTTTTATCTGATTTGGGAGTGGTCATAGTAACAATTATATTTTTGATAAACTCAAAAAAAAATAATCTAAAAAAATATTATGATAATTATTATTTTAAATTTTTTTTTATATTCTGGGTAATCCTAATTTTAAGCTCTTTGTTCTCTGATAATGCATTGATCTCACTTAAAAACTCTTTGTTTTATTTTCGTTTTGGTATTTTTTCTTTATGTTTTTGGTATTTATTAGATAAAAATTTATTATCAATAAAACATTTATTTATCTCGGTCTTAATTTGTTTTTCATCATTGATAGTAGATGGTTATATTCAATATATATTTGGAAAAAATATATTTGGCTATGAGTTATATAACGATTATAGAGTAAGTAGTTTTTTTGGTTCAGAGTTAATTTTGGGAAGTTATATTGCAAGATTTTTTCCAATATTATTTGGCTTGTTTATTTTTTTGGACAATCAAAAAAGAAATAAACTATTATTATTTATAATAACAATAATTTTTATTTTATCAGAAGGATTAATTTTATTAAGCGGTGAAAGACTAGCGCTATTATTTATGAATTTATCTGCAGTATATCTAATTCTTATGTTGAGAGAATATAAAACTTATAGACTTTGGACTTATATAGTTTCAATTGGCTTAATCATTGTAATGTTGAATTTGTTTCCAAATGCAAAAGAGAGATTAATTGATAAAACTTATTATGATATTACTAGAAATAAAATTGAAAACAAAACTACTACTAATAAAATATATATATTTTCAAAACCACATACAGACATGTATGTATCAGCTTATAGAATTTTCCTAGATAACAAGTTATTTGGTGTTGGGCCACGTCAGTTTAGAAATACATGTGGATTTTTTCCACTCGATGAAAAAAATAAATACGGAAAACATGAAATATTCAAGTATAAAGTCTCTGCCTATTCGTGCGAAACACATCCGCACAATACTTATATAGAGCTTTTATCAGAGGCAGGAATATTTGCATTTTTAATAGTTGCAGGACTTTTTATTTTAATTTTTTATTTTTCTATCAAGCACTTTGTATTTAAATTTATTCGAGGTAAAAAGGGGATAATCAATGATTTTGAGATTTGTTTGTTCAGCGCTATTTTGATTAGTTTGTGGCCATTTTCTCCCAGCGGAAGTTTTTTTAATAATTGGATGTCAATTGTGTATTATTTTCCAATTGGGTTATTGTTGTGGCAAAGATCAAAATCAAAAGATTTAACAAAACAAGGTAAATAAAGTAATAATTAATTAATAATTAATTTTACAAAATCAAAGTATTATGTATAAAGATGTGCCTGGTGATTATTGCGAAAGTGTAATACCCGATCCCATTCCGAACTCGGCAGTCAAGCCTTTCAGCGCCAATGGTACTTTGTCTTAAGACACGGAAGAGTAGGACATTGCCAGGCATTTCTAAAATGAAAAATCTCATAGTTGTAACTGGTGGTGCTGGATTTGTTGGTTCTAACTTGATCAAATCACTTCTTAAGAAAACTAATAAAAAAATTATAAGTTTAGATAACTATTCATCTGGAAATAAAAAAAATCATTTAAGAAACAATCGAGTTATTTATTTAAAAGCGGATACAATTGAGATTGCTAAATATCTTAAAAAAGTAAAAGAAAAAATTCATTCAATTTTTCATTTTGGAGAATTTGCAAGAATTTATCAAAGTTTTAAAAAATTTGATGAGTGTTTTAAATCTAATTCTATTGGCTCAAATGCAGTTTTTAAATTTTGTTTAGATAATAATATTAAACTTATTTATTCAGCAACTTCTGCCTCATTAGGTAATAAAGGTAATGATAAAAATTTATCTCCCTATGCTTTTACTAAATCAAAAAATTTAGAATTATTAGAAAATTTAAGAAAATGGTTTAATTTTAAATTTGAAGTTATTTATTTTTATAATGTCTATGGACCAGGACAAATCAAAGCAGGTGATATGGCGACTGTAGTTGGAATTTTTGAAGATCAATATAAAAAAAACAAACCTTTAACAATTGTAAAACCTGGAACACAAACGAGAAGATTTACTCATATTGATGATACCATAAAAACTTGCATTGAAGCATGGAAGCAAAATAAATGTCTTCATTATAGCATAAGTCATAAAAAATCTTATTCTATAAAAAATCTTGCAAGAATGTTCAAAACCCAAATAATTTATGTAAAGGCAAGATCTGGTGAGAGATATGCGTCTGCATTAACTAAAATATCAAATAATCGTAAAATAATTAACAAATATGGAAAAATAGATTTGAAAGATTATATAACTTCGTTTATTAAAGGTGAAAATTATGAAAATTAAAAGCTCATTAAAATCAATAAAAAAAAGAGATCTTAATTCTAAGCTTGTTAGAAGAAGAGGTCGTGTGTACGTAATCAATAAAACTAATCCAAAATTTAAAGCAAGACAGAAGTAATTTTTATGGATAATGAAGACCATAAAAATACCTGGAACAATTTTACAAAATTTGTATTGTGGGGAACTGTCGCGGTTATTGG
>Ga0181552_10000234_pt1 | contig 40921 bp, 40 predicted proteins | sample 011ome_18_FD_130583 | JGI IMG/M metagenome (GOLD analysis project Ga0181552, IMG submission 130583) | Coastal salt marsh microbial communities from the Groves Creek Marsh, Skidaway Island, Georgia - 011501BT metaG (megahit assembly) | ecosystem: Environmental > Aquatic > Marine > Intertidal...
CTTCCTATAGAGCCGTGGTAGACCACCACGTTGATAGGCTGGATGTGGAAGCGCAGTAATGCGTGCAGCTGACCAGTACTAATAGCTCAATTGGCTTGATTTATGCACTGAAAAAAATTTTAACATAGATAAACTGATATTGTTTAATTAAGTTTGTTTATATCCTTTGTTCTAAAATCTTTGAAACAAATTTATTTCCAAGCGAGGATAAATGTCCTCCATACTTATCATTAACATATAATTTTTTTTAATTCTTAACACCTGCAAATTTAGGCGTAAGATCAATGACATTATTATCTGTTTTAAATTTTTGTATTAAATTATCGTAATAGGTTTTTTTATTTCTAATAAAATCTTCTACATCGTGAATTTGTGGTAAAATTAATAAATAAGGTTTTGTTTTTTTTCTTTTTGAAAAATTAAAAAAATCTTCAATAATTAAATATAATAATTCGACACTCTCTTTTTTTGATAAAATTGTTTTGTTAAAAAAAAGTTTTTTTTGATTACAAATTTTTGTAAAGTTGTATTCTCATTTTTAAAAATATATAGAATATTAACTTTATATTTCTTATAGATCTCAAATATGAGAATAGAAATGGCTTTGAAATAATTTCTTTTTTAAATACAGTTTTATAAAAACTATCATATTTTTGTATTTCATTTAATTTTGTTTGTGATAGTTAAAAAATTTTTTTGATTAATTTCATTATCTATAACTAAATTAGATTTGTTTGGAATTTGATACTTTATATCTAGGCCAGTAACATTTTTAATTTTTTTTTTAATGGCTGTTCACCTGTTATAGATCCTTGGCTTTTATGGAAATATTTTTCATCATGAAAATGATGAAACATTATACCATGAAAATATTTGTTATGTTGATTGAAATACATATTTAACTTAAATATATATAATATATTGATAAACTCACAATATAAACTGAAAAAAATTATAGTTAAGAATTTATTTTAGAAATAGCCTTGTAGGTATAAAGAAAAATTATATTAATATGTTAAGTAAATTTAAACCATGAAAACTAAACCAAGCATTTTTTTGTTGGATGTTGATGGAGTGATGAATAATGGTCAATTTATTTATTCTACTAAAGGGAAAATTGGCAAAATATTTGGTCCAGACGATAATGATGCATTAAAAATATTAAGTAAATTTATATCAATTTCATTTATATCCTCAGACTATAGAGGCTTTGAAATTTCTAAAAGAAGAATTCAAAAAGATATGAAATTTCCTATTAATTTAATTAAAAATGATAAACGGCACGATTGGATTAAAAAAAATTATGATTTAAAAAAAACAATTTTTACGGGCGATGGTATATTTGACTGGATAACTATGAAAAGTTGTTTTTACTCAATATCATGTGCAGACTCAAGTAATTTAGCAAAAAAATATTCTAACCATATTACTAAATCAAGTTCTGGCAACAGATCTGTATCGGAAGCCGCATTTCATATTATAAAAAAGTTTTTTTATAAAGGCAAAGTTGAAAATTTAATTACTTCTTATTTAAATGATATTAAAAACAAAACTTGAAAGTATTATTAAGCAAAGAAAAACTTTGCTTGGCATCGGTCCAATGAGTATGAATGTTGTGGACTCGTCAATTGAATTAGCAAATCAATACAATTTACCTCTCATGTTGATTGCAAGCAGAAGACAAATTGACTCTGCTAATTTTGGAGGCGGTTATGTAAATAACTGGACTACAGAAAAATTTGCAAATTACGTAAAAAAAAAAGACAAAAAAAAAAATATAATTTTATGCAGAGATCATGGAGGTCCATGGCAAAATAATCTTGAAATTACTAAAAAATATAATTTTAGACAAGCAATGAAATCTGCCAAAGAATCTTATCTTCAAGATATTAAAAATGATTTTAAGATTATACATATTGATGCAAGTATAAATTTAAAATCTAATAATAAAATTAATGACGCATTAGAAAGAACATATGAGCTATATGAGTTTTGTTATGCACAAGCAAAGAAACAAAAAAAAGATATTTTAATAGAAGTTGGAACAGAAGAGCAAACAGGAACAACAAATACTTTTGAGGAAATAGAATTTTTTTTAAATAAACTTGTTTCATTTTGTAAATTAAAAAAATTACCAAAATTATTTTTTATTGTTTTACAATCAGGAACAAAAGTAATGGAAATGAAAAATATAGGAATATTTGAGTCAATTGTTAGAATAAAAAATGAATTACCTGTAGAAATTCAAATATTTAAATTATTAGAGATTTGTAAAAAATTTGGAGTTAATTTTAAAGAACATAATACAGATTACCTAACTAATGAATCCTTAAAATGGCATCCATTCTTAGGCATACATGCATCAAATGTTGCCCCAGAATTTGGTGTAGAGGAGACAAAAAGGCTTTTAGAGATAATGAATTATTACAAACCTAAATTAAGTAAAAAATTTATTCAGTTAACAGTTAAATCAGGAAAATGGAAAAAATGGATGTTAGATAAAAATGCCTCCGATGTTTATAAGACTCTTATAGCTGGTCATTATGTATATTCCTCGACTGAGGGTTCAGAAATTATTAGTGAACTTAATCAATTTTTAAAAAAAAAAAAAATAGATTTAAATGAGGAATTAAAAAAAAAAATTAAGTTATCAATTTTGAGATACCTTAAAAACTTTAGATTAATTTAAATATGAAAAATAACAAAAGAGTTGCAACGATAATTCTCAATAGAAATTTACCAAAGGTAACAGATAAATTATACAATCAATTAAAAAAATATAATAACGATATATCAGATTTTTATATATTAGAGTCTGGTTCAGAAAAAAAAAAATTATCAAAAAATTTTACATGGTGGGCAAAAGATAAAAATACAAAAAAAAATGGCCTAAGATTCTTTAGAGGGATAAACTATGCACTACGTAAGCTATATGATGAAGATAAATTTTGTAATTATGAAGCTTTTTTTCTATTAACCAATGACTCAGAGTTTGAAAATAAAAAAATAATTAAACTTCTTTTAAAATATTTTGACTCACATAAAAGATTAGCTATTTTGTCACCTTGTTCAAAAAGTTGGGGTGAAAAAAAAATAATACCAAAAAACGGAATAAGATATTTTTGGTTTTTATACGATAACGTTTTATTTATCAGAAGAAAATTTATAGAGGAGATATATAATTTAGATAAACCTGGTTATAAAAATTTTTTATTTGATGGTTCAAATTTTAGAGGTTATGGCCTTGAAAGTGAACTTATTGCTAAAGCATATTCCAACCATTGGGGTGCAGCAATTACTAATTCAGTTTGGAGAGAAGAAAATGAAAATTATTTACTAAATTTATCACATATTATTAAAACAAATGACTATGATAAAAACTTGTCTTTATATATTGACGAGGGCAAAAAATGGATGAAAAAAAAATATGGATTTTCCAGTAAATGGTCTATGAATATGTATGTAAAAAATTTTTATGATAAATTTTTTGAGTATTATCCTGAGTATATAAAATTTAAAATCTAATAACCTATGAGTAAAAATTTAATCAAAAAACCTTGGGGAAGTGAACAAATAATCCATACAAACAAAAACTATACTTTAAAAAAACTAGTTATGAATTCAAATTCTAGATGTAGTTTGCAGTATCATAAAAAAAAAATTGAAACTATATTTGTTCTGATTGGACCTTTGTATATTTTAGTTGGAAAAAAAGTGAATAGTTTAAAAACAATAAAATTACCGAAAGGTCACTCGATAACTTTAAACAAAAGAGAAATTCATAGAATGTTTACTAAATCAAAAAAATCAATTTATCTTGAAGCGAGCACATCTGATTTAGATGATGTAGTGAGGATTTCGGACGATTACAATAGAGCCTAATTTGATTTATAAAGTTTTAATACCAACCGCAGGAATAGGATCAAGATTATTAAAAGAAACTGAAAATATTAACAAAGCATTGGTTCTAATTAATAACAAACCAATTATATCACATATAATTGAAAAATTTCCAATTAATATAGAGTTTGTAATTGCCTTAGGCTATAAGGGAGATCTTGTAAAACAATATTTAAAAATTGCTCATCCAAAAAATAAGTTTAAATTTATAAATGTAAGTAAATTTATTGGTGAAGGCTCAGGATTAGGTTTAAGCATTTATGAATGCAAAACTAAACTACAATGTCCATTTATTTTTTTTTCATGCGATACCTATGTTGAAGAAAAAAAAATTCCAATACCAAATAAAAATTGGATTGGATATTCAAATACCTACAACTCAAAACTTTATAGAACGGTAAGTTTTAATAAAAATGAATTAGATCAAATTTATAATAAAAATATAAGAGGTGGTAATTTCGATTATATAGGTTTATCAGGGATTTATGATTATAAATCTTTTTGGAGAGCAATAGATAAATCAAAAAAAGTTTTATTAAATGGAGAGATTATAGGTCTACAAAATATTTTAGAAAAAAAAATTTTTGGTTATAAATTTAAATGGAGCGATTGCGGTTTACTGAAAAGTTTAAATCAACTCAGAAGAAAAAAGCTAAAGATCACAAATGATGTGTTTATTTTACCTAAAAAAGATGAATTTATTGCATTTATAAATAATAAAGTTATTAAATTTCACATAGATGAAAAGTTTATTAAAAAAAGAGTTTTAAGACAGTCTATTTTAAAAAAATTTACACCAAAAATAATTAATTACTCTAAAAATTTTTATTCATACAAAAAAATAAATGCAAAATTATTTTCTTTAAATAATAATAAAAAAAATTTTATTTCCTTGCTAAAATACCTTCAAGTTTTTTGAAAAAAAAAAAATTTAAATAAAAAAAACTTAAAGAAATTTTATTACGAATGTAACAAATTTTATAAAAACAAAACTTTTAATCGTTTAGATCTTTTTTTTAAAATATATAAGATTAAAGATAAATCAAAATATGTTAATCAAACCTATTTACCAAATATTACTCAACTATTAAAAATGATTGACTGGAAAAATATTTGTGAAGGGATTCCTTCTAACTATCATGGGGACCTTCATTTTGAAAATATTCTCTCAAAAAAAAATAAATTTTACCTATTAGATTGGCGTCAAGATTTTTCTAATAACTTAAAATTTGGAGATATTTATTACGATTTTGCCAAGTTATTACATGGAATGATAGTCTCACACAAAATAGTACATGAAAACAAATTTAAAATAATTTTAGATGATAAAGAAACTATTGTAAAAATTAAATTAAACAAAAACAATTTAACTATAATAAAAATTTTTAAAGAGTGGATAATTAAAAATGGATATGATTATAAAAAAACAAGAATTATTTGTGGATTAATTTATCTAAATATTTCTTCTTTACATCATTATCCTTACTCAATTTTTTTATTTTATCTTGGAAAATTAGTTATCTTTAATGCATTAAATAATAAAAACAAAATTTTTTAAATGAAAATTAAACCGATTATAAGAAATAGAGATGTAATATATGGGAGTAGAGATTTAAAAACAATTTATACGTTTAAAAAATTTCCTGTCTTTATGGGTACTACTAATGACAATCATAAAAAAGATAAATTTTTTAAAATGAGATGGCAAATCAGCAAAAGATCTGGAATGTTACAACTAAATCCTTTATTACCACTTGAAATACTTTATCCTGAGACTCACAATTCTGGATGTGTTGGAAAATTATGGGAACAACATCACAGTGAGTTTGCAAAATTTATTAAAAAGTTTAAGCCAAAAAAAGTTTTAGAAATTGGAGCATGCCATGGAATATTGTTTGAAAAATTTAAAAAATTACAAAAAAAAATAGATTGGACTATAATTGAGCCTAATCCACAAATTAAAAAAGGCTTAAATGTAAAAATATTAAAATCATTTTTTGATAAAAACTCTAAAATATCTAATGACACTGATATGTTTGTTCATTCTCACGTGATAGAGCACATATATGATCTTCACGAATTTATGAACAATCTAAATAAAAAAATTGTTCAAAACAAATTTATGGTTTTCTCCGTCCCTAATCTAGAAATTATGTTAAAAAAAAAATACACCAATTGTGTGAATTTTGAACACACAATATTCCTCACTCAGCCATTTATAAAATACTTTTTAGAATATTATAATTTTAAAATAATCAAAAAAAAATTTTTTCAAAAAGATCACAGTATTTTTTATGCTTGTAAAAAAGTTGATAAAAAAATTAGACCAAAAAAAATGAAATCGTTTTATTATAAATATAAAAAACTTTTTAATGATTATATTCTTTATCATCTTGGTCTGGTTAAAAAAATAAATAAAAAAATTTCAACAACCAAACAACCAGTTTTTTTGTTTGGTGCGCACGTTTTTTCTCAATATTTGCTTAATTTTGGCTTAGATCCAAAAAAAATTAAATATGTTTTAGACAATGATATTTTTAAACAAAACAAAAGATTATATGGAACTTCACTGCAAGTCCGGTCACCAAAAATTTTATCATCATATAAAAATCCACTAGTTATACTTAAAGTTGGTATTTACAAAAACGAAATTAAAAAAGATATTATCAAAAATATAAACCCCAATGTAGAATTTATTTAATTTTAATATTTTAATATTTAAAAATGCAAAAGAATATATCAAAAATTAAAACAAGAGTCGCATTTCTAGATAGAGATGGAGTAATTAACCGCCCAATATTTAACAATGGTTATATAGGTATAAAAAAGCATTTCAGGTGGGTGAGGGGATCTATACAAGCAATTAAATTATTAAAAGAAAGAAATTATAAAGTTGTTGTTGTAAGCAATCAGTCTGGTGTTGCGAGAGGTTATTTTACTATATCAAACGTACAATCTTTGCATAAATTTATACAAAAAAAACTTTTGGAATATGATACTAAAATTGATAAGTTTTATTTTTGCCCCTATCATGAAGATGGAATAGTAAAAAAATACAAAAAAAAAAGTATTTTTAGAAAACCCAACATAGGAATGTTTAACTTGGCAAAAAAAAAGTGGAATATTGATAAGAAACATTCATTTATAATAGGGGATCAAATGTCGGATATGAAGTTTGCAAAAAATGCAAAAATTAAAGGATACTTATTTAAAGAAAAAAACCTTTTAAAATTTATAAAAAAAAAAATTTTTAAAAAATGAAAAATATAAGTGTTTTTGCAAATTTTTTTATAAATGATAAAGAAAGGTATTTACGAACTATTGACTCTTTTAAATCTTTTGAAAAAGCTAATATTGAAAAATGGATAATTAATGCAAGAGGTAAATATTCAGACAATATAAAAAAATATCTTAAAAAAAAAATAAAACATAAATTAATTTTTTCTAACTTAGATAGTGGAAATTGGTTTGAAGATACAAAAAAACTAGTGAAATATATAGATACAAAACTTGTGTTTTTGTGGACAGAAGATCATATAAATATTAATAGTCACAACTACTTTGATAATATTGTTAAAGATATGATAAAAAATAATTTAGATTATCTTGAATACTCATGGTTTTTTAATGGTATAAAATTGAGCTCATATAAAAATTATCCATATAGAGAGACAAGAAACTTAATTTATCTAAGTTATGACTCAAAAATATTAAAAAAAAGATTAAAATTCTATCATAACAAACGTTCACAAAAATTATTTGATTACATAATTTCACATCAGTCTATTCAAAAAAAAGACTTATTTCTTAAATTAATTTATAAAAATAAATTTGGATTTTTCAAAAAACATTTACCTTTTTCACTAGAAAAAAATAAAAGATTTAAATCTTGGTTACCCTATAAAATTGGAGTGACAAAAAAAGAATTTTTTGTTTCAATAGATGATGATGCTCATTGCAAAAATTATTGTCTAATTAATAGAGGTATTTACCCAGACAGATTGACTGTTAATGAAAAGAAGGAAATTAAGAATAAAAGACAAAATGATATATCAAGATATAATATTTATGGGTTCATTTATTATTCCAAAATAATGGAAAGAATAAAAGATTTATTCAGATTTTTTTAACTAATTTTTTTAAAATTTAACAAACTAATTTTACCCAGTTTATTTTATAAATCTGTAGATGTTAAATTAAATTTTTGACATAGTGCTCTAATATAAAAAAAATGTCGTAGAATAAAAAAAAAAAAATTTAAACAAAAGTGAAAAATCTATTTAAAATCATAATTATAACTTTTTTTAGTGTAATATTATTTTTAATTTTAGATATTATTTTTTATAGTTATTTTTTTAAAAAAAATAATAATATTTACTCTTTCGATTACAAAAAATTTAATAAATATTATTCTCCATCTGAATTAAACAAAGATGAAGCATTTAGACATGAATATCATGGAAATAATTGTGTAAAGCATGGTAATTTTAAAAAAATTAAGGGTGTAAATTGGAATGAGAAGTTTGGACCAAGTGATAAAAATTACGATTTTGAATGTATCTTGGAGTTATTTTCGTCAAATAAAAAAAATATATTATTTTTTGGTGGTTCAGCTATGGATAATATTGAAACCCCAAACTACCTAACATCAATAGAATTTTATCTTTTTAAAGAAAATTTAGAAAAATATAGATCTATCAACTTTGCAGAGGGTGGATCAACTTTATCCAATAATTTGTCCCAATTAATAGAAATTTTTCATGAGTTTGATGGCAGATCCTCATCTAATTCACTAAACATTAAAATTGATAATATAATATTTTTTCAGGGATATAATGATTTTTTGTCAATAATTTATGGTGGTGATCCAACAGAGACGTTTTATTGGACAACTGTAATTGATAATAAGATTCATAATGCTGCTATATATTATTTTGATAAATTTCTTAGAAATACTTATTTTTCAAGAATAATTTCTAATTATATTTTTAATAATACTAGACTAGCTATAAAATTATCATCATTAAAAACTGAAGATAAAATAAATTCTTTAGATAGAAAAATAGAAGTAGCCGCAAACAATTTCATTTTTAGAAAAAAATTAATTTTATCTTTGTGTGAAATTTATAATATTAAATGTCACATATTTTTACAACCAACTTTTTGGAATAGTAAGAACTTAACCGGTCAAAGAATTAATATTATAGGAAATTATTTTAATAAAAAAGATTTTTTACATCAATATATTTATAAAAAGGGTTATGAAATAATATCTAAAGATAAAGATATAATAAGTTTAACAAATATTTTTGATAATAAAAAAGATATTTATATTGATGATGTGCATTTTGATAAATATGGTTCAAAGATTATAGCTGAGCATTTTAAAAAAAATCTTTATTTTGAATAAGAAGAAATTATTTTTTCTTTTTTATTAAATTTAATATATTAAAGCTTGATTTTTTTTTTCAATATTAAGCTTAAATTTTGTATCATTTGTAAATTTTTTATATATAAATAATCTTTTAATTAATCTATATCTGTTAAAATCAAATCATGAGTTTAAAAACAATATGTATAGTATGTGCAAGGGGTGGATCAAAAGGTATAAAAAATAAAAATTTACAATTAGTAGATCGAAAACCTCTAATTTATTATCCAATTAAGGCTGCACAAAAATCAGGAGTTGTAGATAAATTAATTGTTTCTACAGACTCTAAAAAAATAGCTTTGGTCGCAAAAAAATTTGGTGCTGAGGTTCCATTCATAAGACCAAAAAAATATTCAGGTGATTTGACCACTACAGAAGATACATTAAAATTTTCTATCAATATGTATGAAAAAATTACAAATAAAAAATTTGATATTTGTGTATTTTTGACTGCTACAGACATATTTAGAAAGATATCTTGGATACAGAAGGCTGTAAATATATTAAAGCATGACAATAAATTAGAAAGTGTTTTTTGTGGTCATAAGACTCATAAAAATTTCTGGGAGTTAAAGAATAATAAATGGAATAGAATTAGACCATGGATGAAAAATTACAGCTCAAGACAAATTAGAAGATATGTAGTAAGAGAAGATACTGGTATAGCATGCGCCTCAAGAGCTGAGCTATGGAGAAAAGGAAAAAGAATTGGTAACAAAGTTAAAATTATTGAAAATAGTGTACCTTTTACAAATATTGATATTCATGAGATTGATGATCTTAAATTAGCAAATTATGCAATGAAACTATGGAAAAAGAACTTATATCGATAATCATAAGAACCAAAAATGAGGAAAGATGGATAGAATCTTGTTTAGAAAAGATTTATGATCAAAAGAAAGTAAAATTTGAAATCATTATAGTTGATAATTATTCTACTGATAAAACTGTTCAGATAGTTAGTAAAATTTCTAAACATTATAAAAATATTAAAATTTTAAAAATAAGGAAATTCTTGCCAGGAAAAGCAATTAATCTAGGTGTTAATAGCTCTAATGGAAACTATGTCTGTTGTTTATCTGCACATTGTATACCTTATGATGATTTGTGGCTTTACAAACTAAAAAAAAATCTTAAATCAAATAAAAAAGTTGCTGCAGTTTATGGAAGGCAGGTTCCTTTACCTTATACAAGCGATGTTAACAAAAGAGATTTACTAAATACTTTTGGCTTAGATAAAAAAATACAAAAAAAAGACTCTTTCTTTCATAATGCCAACAGCATGTTTAAAAAAAAAATTTGGAAAAAATTAAATTTTGATGATCATGTAACAAATATTGAAGACAGAGTGTGGGCGCATCATATTCTTAAGTTAGGATATTATATAATTTATGAGCCACAAGCTAAAGTTTATCATTTTCACGGTATTCATCAGGACATGGATCTTAAGAGGTGTTCAAACATTGTAAAAATAATGGAAAATCTTGATCTTTCTTTTAAAGAAAAAAATTACAAAAAAATTACTGATGTAAAAACGACATTAATTATCCCAAGTAAAGGAAAAGAGGTATTTTATAATAAAAAATCCTTGATAAATAAAACTATAAGTCATGGTTTGAGCAGTAAACTAATCAAAAATGTAGTTTTAAGCACTGATAACCAAAGTATAAATAAAAAATTTTTAAATCATAAAAATGTAATTTCTATTTTGAGACCGAAATCTTTATCTTTCAAGCATGTTGATATTTTAACTGTGTCAAATTTTACACTTAAAAAATTAGAGAAAAAAAAAATTTTTTCTGATTATATAATTATTGCTACACCAAATTTTCCTTTTAGGAAAAAAAATTTATTTGATAATTTAGTCAAACGTATTCATTCAAGTAATAATGATTTTATATTTGGTTTTGTTATAGAAAAAGGCTTAATATGGAGTCAAAAATCAATTAAAAATATTTCAATTAGCGAAAGTTTAAAGCCAAAATTTTTTTCAAAAAATAAAAATCATTTATCAAAATTTGGTTATGGTATTATTTTAAGACCAAGTGTTATAAGAAACTTGAGTGTAGATAATTTAAAAACTTCAACATACAAAATCAGTAATCCATTTAATTGTCTTGCAATTTATAAAGACTACAATATAAATCATTTTAATGCCGAAGATTAAAGTAAGCTTTATTGGCCTTGGAAGAGTATTTAATCACTATCTTTTTATAATAAAGAAATTTAAATTAAATAACTTAATTCAAATTGATTGTTTATGTGATCAAGATAAGAGTTTAATTAAGAAATTTTCAAAAAAAATTAATGGTAAATTTTATTCATCAATAGATAAATTTTTAGATAATTGTTCATCAGATGTAATTTTTATTTTAACTCCTTCAGGAAAACATTATGAACATAGTTTGAAAGCGATGAATAGGAATTTTAATGTTATTTCTGAAAAACCTATAACTATGACTTCTTTAGAGGGTCTAAAATTAAAAAAAATAGCAAATAAAAAAAAAGTTGCATATGGAGTTATTTTTCAAAATAGATTTAATCCAGCAATTACGCACGTAAAAAATATTTTAAACAAAAAGCAAATAGGAAAAATTACAAATTTTTCTGTAAGATTAATTTGGTGTAGATATCAGAGTTATTATAATGATAAATGGCATGGAACATGGAAAAATGATGGAGGTGTACTTAATCAACAAGCTATACATCATTTAGATGCGCTAAATTGGTTAATTGGTCCAATCAAAAATGTCTTTGCAAATTGTAGCAATCAAGCAAATAGATTAGAGGCAGAAGATACGATCACATCTATTTTAAAATTAAAAAATAATGCAGTTGGTACTTTTCATGCAACTACAGCCGCTAGGCCCAAGGATATTTTTGCAGAAATTTCTATTTTTGGAACCAAAGGTTTTTTGGAAGTAAGCGGGCCGGCTTTAAATGAGTTAAAAAGAGTTAATTTGAATAATAAAGAGTATTCAAGAAGTTATCTTAATAAATTTTCAGAAGAAGTTTTAAATGGATATGGATTTGGGCATGCAAAATATATAGAGTTATTACACAAAAACTTTATAAAGGCGGGAAAAATCATTCCTCCAATAAGTGCTAATGAGGGAATTATAAATACAAATTTAGTGCATTCTTTTTATAAAAGTAATGAAACGAATAGGTGGCAGAGAATAAACAACAATAATAAATCTAAGTATTTAGGAAGGTGAATATATGATTGAAAACAAATTTCCAGGAAAAGATATTTCTTTAGAAGACATTAAAAGTAAAATTCCACTAGTAGCAAAAAAAAACAAAAAACATAAATCAAAATTTAAGATCAGCGGAGTTGAATTTGGAGGAAAAAAAATCCCTACTTTTGCTGGACCCAATATGGTTGAAAGCAAAAAATTAATTTTTGATGTAGCAAAGAATGTAAAAAAAATTGGCGCAAGCTTTTTAAGGGGTGGAGCATTTAAACCTTTAACATTTCCTTATAGAAGTGAAAAATATAACGAAACTAGAGAAGATGGAATAAGATGGTTAGGCGAAGCAAAAAAAAAATACAATATACCAATAATTACAGAAATTATGGAAACTAAACATCTTGATTTAATTTGTAATGTTGCTGATATATTGCAAATAGGATCAAGAAATATGCAAAATTATCCACTTCTTGTGGAATGTGCCAAATCAATGAAACCAATTATGTTGAAAAGACATTATGGAGCATCTTTAAGAGATTGGCTTGGAGCTGCTGAATATATAATGTATCACGGAAATAATAAAATAATTTTATGTGAAAGAGGGGTATCTGTGCCACATACTCATAGAGATACTTCTAGATTCCTTTTGGATTTACAAGTTGTTGCTGCTGCTCAAGAGATAACCCATCTACCGGTTGTTGTAGATCCATCACATGCAACCTTTTGGAGACCATGGGTACATAACATGTCACTTGCATCTGTAGCATCTGGAGCAGATGGAATTATGTTAGAGGTTCATCCAAAACCTGAGAAATCTGCAGTTGACCCATTACAACCAATCAACTACAGAGAATTTAAAAAATTGTTCAAACAAATGAACTCAATCGCTAAAATTTCTCATGGAAGAAAATTATAATAAAAAATTTTATGCAATAATTGGAGAAAATCCATCTAAAGGTGCAAGGTCTCCAAAGCTATGGAATGCTTGTTTTAAAAAATTCAAAATTGATGCAAAGATGATTCCTATAGATATTCGAAAAAAAGAATTTACAAGCACTTTTAGAAAATTGATAAATAATAAAAATTACTTAGGCGGGGCAGTTGCTGTTCCATACAAAGAGGAAGTTTTTAAAAAACTAAAATTTTCCTTAGAAAAAAAAAGCAAATTAAGCATGGCAGTAAATTGTATTATCAGAAAAAAAACATTAAAAACTTTTAATACTGATGGGGAATCAGCATTAATGGTATTAAAAAACAATAAATTAAAAAAAAAACATAAAATTCTTTTGTTAGGATTGGGTGGAGCAGGAAAAGCTGTAGCTTCACAACTTTTTTCTTTCTCTAAAAAAAATTTATTTGTAAGTGCAAGAAGTAGAAAGTCAGCAATATATGCTAGGAATAATAAGATGAATTTTATTGATTGGACAAAAAGGCACAATAATCTGCATTATTTTGATTATGTTATTAATTGTACAAGTTGTGGCTTTAAAAACAATCAATCTCCAATTAATAAAAAATATTTAATTAATGTTGCTAATAAAGTTTTTTTTGACATTATTTACATGCCAAAAAAAACACGTTTATTATCATTAGTTGAAAAAAATAATAAAATTATTAATGGTCTTGAAATGAATTTATTTCAAGCTGTTCTAGCTTTCTCAAAAATTTCTAATAAATATAAATTTAACAAAATTTTAAAAATAATGAAAAAAGTAAAATGAAAAAAAATATTCTCTTAACTGGTTGTGCAGGTTTTATAGGCTATCACTTATCTCTTAAAATGTTAAAAAATGGATATTACGTTTTTGGCATTGATAATCTAAATAATTATTATGATGTGAAAATTAAAAAAAAAAGACTTAATGAATTGAAAAAATATCAAAAATTTAAATTTTTTAGATTAGATCTTGTAGAAAAAAATAAATTGAATAAAATTTTTAAGACTTACAAAATAAGTTCAATTATAAATCTAGCAGCTCAAGCAGGAGTGAGATACTCACAAATTTCAAGGGAACCTTATGTCAAAAGTAATTTAATTGGTTTTTTTAATTTACTTGAAATATGTAAAATATTTAAAATAAAATTTTGTTTTTTTGCTTCCACAAGTTCAGTCTATGGAGAAAATAAAAATTTTCCACTTAAAGAAGAGTATATTACAACTCCCGTTTCTTTTTACGCGGCAACTAAAATATGCAATGAAATACTTGCTCAATCATACTCACAAATGACAAGCACTAAGTTTGTAGGTTTGAGATTTTTTACAGTTTACGGCCCAAATGGAAGACCAGATATGTCAATTTATAAATTTATAAAAAATTTATTTGAAAACAAGTCAATTGAAATTTTTAATCAAGGAAAACATGCAAGAGATTATTCTTATGTTGATGATGTTGTTGAAGCAATATCTAAATTAATCAAATTAAAAAAAGATAAATTTAAAAAATATCAAGTATTTAATGTAGGAAAGGGAAATTCAGAGCCTTTAATGAAAAAAATTAAAATTATTGAACAAATTACTGGTAAAAAATTTAAAAAAAAATTTTTGAAGAAACAAGAGGGAGATATTGTAAAAACTCATGCCGATATTACAAGGTTAAAAAAACTTATAAATTTTAATCCAAAAACAAATTTAAAAAAAGGATTAAATGAATTTGTAAATTGGTATAAATCAGAAAAGAAAATTGTTGATTAATTTGAAACATTTCTTAAAAAATTTCTTAAAAAATTTAAAAAACAAATCTAATATTTCGATATTTATAAACTTAAATAAAAAAATATCAGGCTTACAAGTGGTGTTAAAAGAAAAAGGATTTTTAATTTCTTTTATAAAAAAAAATTACTTTACATTTCATCTTAGACCCAAGTTAGCTGCCCACACAAATCTTTCATCTTCAGTTGACAAATATAACTCTGATACCGCAATTATCATACAGGGAGGTATAGAAGATCCAAAATTTATAGAAGAGACTGTAAAAATTTATGATAAAATCTTTCCAAATTCGTTCATTATTTTATCAACATGGGAAAATGAAGATATTGCGAATATTAATAATCTAAATTTAAAAAATAAACTTAAGATAATTCAAAGTCAAAAACCAGATAAACCAGGTCATTCAAATATTAATTTACAGCTTAAATCTACGAGTGTAGCAATTAATTATGCCAAAACTTTAAATTGTGAATTTGTTTTAAAAACAAGAACAGACTGCAGAATTTATAAACCTAACGTTCTCAAATTTTTTAAATCTTTAATTACCCAATTTCCTGGTAGAGATATTCCTGAGAGAATTTTAGCTGGCAACATAGCTACATGCATGTTCAGAATTTATGGACTTACAGATATAATTCTTTTTGGCAAAACTGAATTAATGGAAAAATATTTTTTTTATGAAGATGAAGATGAAATGTTTTCTAAATATTCTTTTTCTAAAACTAGAATAATAAATGAAACAAAAATTACAGGAGAAATTTTATTATGTGCAAGATATTTGAAAACTATCAATCATAAATTGTTGTGGACAATGGATGATTGGTGGAATTGTCTAAATAAATATTTTTGTATTTTTTCATGTGACGAAATTGATTTTTTTTGGAAAAAGTATAATTGGGAGTATGAAAAAAAACTTTCAAGATCTTATTGTCTAAAAACAAATCGTTTAGTTGATTTTTCGGACTGGTTAAATATTTTTAATGATAAAAATTACTATAGTAACTATAAGTATAAAGAGACATTTGAGTATGTAAATGGTATCATTAAAAAAATTAAGGTTATGTAACTATCTCGCAAATATAATATTTTGAGTATAATTACTTTCGCCAGAAAATCTTTTACCTTTTTTAATTATTTTGAAACCATTTTTATTTAAAATTTTTATTATTGGACTTTCTGTGATTTTTTTATCAAAAGTTATTTCTATAAGAACTGACTTAAGATATTTCTCTTTTAATATTTTTTTTGCACCTTTAATAATATTTAACTCATTACCATCTACATCAATTTTAATATGATTGGGCTTTATAAATCTTTTTTGTAGTATTAAAGTATCTAATCTAGAAAACTGTATTTTTTGAACAAATTTTTTCTTTATAATATTATCTTCACTTACTTTTTCTGAGGTACCACTTTTATTAGAATTAAAATAAAATTTTTTAATATAATTTTTATTTGAAAGTGCTATCGAATGTGGCTTGCAGCTATTTACTTTATTTAATTTGATATTTTTTTTTAATTTTTTAAAATTATGAAATGCAGGTTCAAATGCTACAGTTCTTATTTTTTTTTTTGATGCATATAAAGAATAAATCCCAACGTTTGCTCCTATATCAAATAAAATATCTTTTTTTTCGAAATTATTAATCCATTCAATAGTTTCAGGCTCTTTTGTTAATATTGTATATGCCCGCCATAATTCAATTTCATTTGTAATTAAAAATTTAAAATTTTGATCCACAATTTTTTTTGAAACTACAAAATCTTTTTTCAATAATTTTAACTTGATTTTATTAATTATACGATCTATGAAATTTCTAAACATATGAATTTTTCAAAAAACATATCATATTTACAACTTTTTCCCTACAAAGTATTCAAAATTGAAAATTTCTTTGAGAAAAATTTCTACAATAATTTGAATGAAAATTTCCCAAAAATTTCAAGGTTTAATAATCAAGAGCTTACTGCATTTGACAATAATAAATTTGGACTTACTAGTGATAGTATTGCTTACGAAAAATTTATTTTAACAAATGAAATATATAGAAAACTAGATAGAATAATTAGAAGTGAGCAGTTTTTTGTTTTTTTTATAAAGAAATTTTATTTTAATTTTATATTCAGTAGGATTAACAGTCTAAGACATTTAGTAAAAATTTTTAAAATACCTAAATTTTCTTATAATTCAGAAAAAACTAAATTTTATTCTATATACAGCAAAATAAATGTTCAGATTCAATTTTCATATATAGAAAATAATGGCATGATAGTTCCTCATACAGATGCTGGGAATAAATTGCTTACACTAATGCTGTATTTTCCAGACAATAATCTAATTGAAGAAGATAAAATTAATGAAAAAAAATTTGGTACAACTTTTTATAATTTAAAAAAAAAATCTGACCAAAATCGACACCTCAGTTTAATTGAGAGACAAGATTTTTTGAATTCAAATAAAGATAAATCTTTCAGGTCAAATTTTACAGAAAATACTTTGGTGGGATTTATCAAAAATGATGTTTCTTGGCACTCAGTGGAACCTGTAAATGTCAAAAAAGATTATATTAGAAGATCAATAAATATCAATTTTTTTTATTAAATAATGTTTTTTAAATTTATAAAGATTCTTGATAAAAAAGATAAAATAAAATTTTCTTTTATTCTTTTTTTGGTTTTATTTACCTTAATTATTGAAGTATTTAGTATTTCATCAATATTTCCATTATTAATTTTTTTAACAAACTTTGAAAATGTAGAAAAATATCAAATTTTAAAGGACTTAATTAATTATTTTCAAATTAGCGAACAGAAGGAATTAATACTTTATTCAGTTATATTTATTGTAACTACTTATCTTTTTAAAATTTTTTTTAACCTTTTTACTGTAAATTATATGTATTATTTTGCATATCAGTTACAAAAAAAAATTACTAATAGACTTTTCTCTTATTATTTATCTAGGCCTTTACTATTTTTTATGAACACTAATTCTAGTAAATTAATTCGTAATATTAGTATTGAAATTACTCTTTTTACGCAAAATTATATAATACCAGTTTTAAACTTATTTGCAGAAACAATCATAATTTTAGGTATTATTTCTCTTCTATTATTAATTGAGCTTAAAGGTGCAATTATAGTATCAATAATACTGCTTTTATCCGTGATATTTCTAATTTATTTGAATAAAAATAAAACCGCCTATTGGGCTAAAGTTAGACAAGAGCAAGAAAATCATAGGTTAAGGATACTTCAGCAGTCATTGGGTATTATAAGTGAATTAAAAATTTTAGGGCGTGAAAGTAAAATTTTATTAGATTTTTTTAAATCATCAAAATTAATCTCTAATTCGGCAAAAGTACAAGCAGTTTTGTTAGAGTTTCCAAGAATATTTATGGAGTTTATAGCAATAATAAGTTTCTGTGTTCTGTTATTATTTTTAAATTATTTTTCAGAATTTCCAGAACTTCTATTGCCTACTATAGGTGTTTTTTGTGCAGCAGCTTTTAGATTGTTGCCAATGAGTAATAGATTTTTAACATCTATTCAAAGAATGAAGTTTTCAATACCAATAACAAAATTTGTTATTAAAGAATTTGAAACAATATTGAATACTGATGCAAAAGAAATGAATTTAATTAATAACAATAAAAAAATGAATTTTAAAAACAAAATTATTTTAAAAAATATAAATTATAGATATCCAGATCAAAAGATTTCTGTATTAGAAAATCTTAATTTAGAAATAAAAAAAGGAGAAATAATTGGTATAATGGGTTTAAGTGGATCTGGTAAAACTACTTTATTAAGAATTCTGGCTGGTTTAATTAAACCTCAAAAAGGAGATATTTTATGTGATGAAAAAAATATAAATCAAGATATAAAATCTTGGCAAAACATATTAGGATACGTGCCACAATCAACATATTTAATTGACGACTCAATAAAAAATAACATAGGCTTTGCTATTGATCCTAAAATTATTGACATAGAGAGAATTAAAACTTGTGCAAAAATAGCACAAATACATGATTTTATTTCTGATTTACCAAATCAATATGACACAATAGTTGGAGAAAATGGAACAAAATTATCAGGAGGTCAAAAACAAAGAATTGGTGTAGCAAGAGCATTATATCATGATCCAGAAATAATTATTTTTGATGAAGCAACTTCATCAATAGATACTGAGACAGAGGATAAGTTTTATGAATCAATAAATAACTTAAAATCAGAAAAAACAATAATTATAGTAAGTCATAGGTCAAAAAATTTAGATATTTGTGAAAAAACTTTCTATCTAAATAATAAAAAGTTCATTCAAAATAAATGAAAAAAACTCTCATATCAAGTGAGATGAGCTATTTAAGCTCAAATATTGAAGCAGAATTATTAAAAAAAAGAATTCTTGGGATTGAAAAAATTATACAGATAAAAGTAAAAAAATTAAAATTTTATAATTAGAAGCTGAAAAAAAGTTTATAAGAAATATGCAAAAATGATTTGGAGGTATAATGTTTTTAGACAATTCTTTTTATAGCCATAGAAGAGTATTATCGAAATATTGTGGAGTAAAAGATAAAAGATGTTTTGCTTCAATTCAACATGGTTCGTTTACTTTAAAACAAGAAAAAATAATTGGTAAAAGGTTTTTTTCAATTAGTCCCTTTCTGTGTTGGAATAGAAGACATTTAGAAATTACGAAAAAAAATAATATTCCCAATGTAATTTCTATAGGTGCACCTTTTTTATATTTAGATATTTTAATGAAAAAGAAGAAATTTAAAAAAGCCAATGGCACTCTTGTTTTTCCATCAAAAAGTAGTGTAAGCAAAAATACTGATGTAGATCATTTAAGGCTAATTGAAATGACTGAAAAAAAATTTAGCGGTCCTTACACGATCTGTGTATATTTTGTAGATCTTAAAAAAGATTGGAGTGTTTATAAAAAAAGAGGATGGAAAATAATTTCGTTTGGAGATAGATATAAAAAAAACTTCCTTTATAGAGTTTATAATCAAATTAAATTAAGTAAAAATATAGTTGTTACTTCTATTGATACTGTAGCTCATTATTCTATGTTTTTAAAAAAAAATATTCATTTCATTACAAAATATAAAAAAAAAAATAAATTTTTTGATATAGTTATAACTAAAAATGAACTTCAGGAGCATGTTCAAAATTATTATAAGAAAAAATTTCCAAAATTGTTAAAAAACAAAAGTTCAATAAATGAAAGATTTTTATTAGCAAGTGATGAATTGGGATATAATTGTATTAAATCAAAAAAAGAGTTAAAAAAAATTTTAGGATTTGATAATAAATTAAAAATTTTTTTTGCAAAAATATTAAGTTTTTACTTTAGATTTCGTCATGCATAGAACAAAGCTTATACATGTCATAACCAGCATTGATAGAGGAGGTGCAGAGAACCAACTCATTGAGCTCATCGATCAACAGAGAAAAAAATATGATGTGGAAGTATTTCCTTTAATAGGTAAAAATTATTGGGAAAAATATTTAAAAAAAAAGGACATCAAAGTTTCAAAACCATTTAATTATATTTTTATTTCTAATTTTTTAATATGGATAAATGTAATAATAAGATCATCATTTAAATTAAATGAAATAATCAAAAATAATAAAAAAAAGAAGATAATTGTTCATGCACATTTGCCACCAGCAGAGCTTTGTTGTTATATTCTAACTCTTATCACATCAGTTAAGTTTAAATTTATTATATCAAAACATCTTGATAGTGGTTTTATAAATGCTTCCAATCAAAGAGATAGAAATTTAATTTTTGAAATTATTGCAAGATTAATAGTAAATAAAAGTAATCATGTAATTTGCATTTCCAAAGCAGTAAAAAATTATTTATTAAAAACTTACTTAAAAAATTTTGATTATAAAATGAGCGTTTGTCATTATGGCTTACAACTTGATCATAAAATACAAAAACCTAAAAAAATTAATAGTCTTTTTACAATAGGGACAGTTGCAAGACTTGTTAATCAAAAAAGAATGGATTTATTATTAAAAATTTTTTATCAATTCAGCAAAAGTAACGCCAAATGTAAATTAATAATTATTGGTAATGGCCCAAATATGAAGTTGGTCAAAAATTTAATTAATATTTATAAATTAAATAAAAAAGTCAAAATTATAAAAAAATCAAATAATGTAATTAAGGAAATAAAAAAATTTGATGTATTTGCTTTAACCTCTGAATTCGAAGGATTTGGTTTAGTATTTTTAGAGGCAATGATTGCGAGGGTACCTATAGTCGCTTTTAGAGTAAGCGCAATACCCGAAATAATTAAACATGGACACAATGGTTTAACAGTTAAGTTTGGAGATGATAAAAATTATGTTAAAGAACTTATAAAATTAAAAAATAAAAATTTGAGAAAAAGACTTGTTAAAAACGCTATCAAAACTCTAGCTAAAAAATTTAATATAAAATTATCTTCAAAGAAAATTGATGAAGTATATTGCAAATAATAAATTTTTTGTAAAAAATAAATTAATAAATTTAGCTATATTAATTTTTTCTTTTTACATAGGTTTGCTTATTATTGAACTCTTTATTCATTTTTATTTTGATAAAAGACAAGTTCAAAATAATTTTCCAACAATTTATGAATATTTACAAAACAAAGATCCAAGTAAATATCAACCTTATAATCTTCCACAGGAAGTTATTATAAATGAAAAAATTTTTTTTTCTTTAGGATCGATATCATCTAAAAAAATTGTTGTTTGTAATGAAAATAATTATATGAGCATATTTAATAGTGATCAATATGGTTTTAATAATCAAAATTATAATTGGGAAGAAGATATCAATTTTGAAAATGTTGTATTAATTGGAGATTCTTTTGTTCTAGGTGCTTGTGTCAAAGAAGATAAGAATATTGGATCATTAATAAAAAAAAGGAGTAAAAAGAAAATTTTAAATTTAGCAAATAATGGTGCAGGACCTCTAGTTAAATTGGCTATGTTGCGCGAATATGCAAAGGATATAAATATAAATAAGTTATTTTGGTTCTATTACGAAGGTAATGATTTTTTAGACTTTGAAAAAGAATTAAATATTAAAATATTAAAAAACTATCTAGAAAATGAAAATTTTTCACAAAATCTTAAAAATAATCAAAAAAATATAAATAATATGCTAAAGAGTAAAAATTTACAGATTATTAGATCACATGGTAATGATATTTATAACAGGTTTCAGTTAACTAAATTAAAAAATATTATTACAAAAATTAAATCATTTTATTTTAATATAAATGATAAAAAACTAGAAGAATATTCAAAAATAATTAATTTGATAAATAAATTCACTAAAGAAAAAAATATTGATTTTTATTTTGTATATTTGCCAGATTTCAATAGGTATAAAAAAAAAAATTTTAATGATTTATATAATAAAAAAAAGTTTATCAGTTTTTTGAAATCAAATGAAATAAATTTAATTGATATAGATAAAGAGTTATTTGCATTAGAAAAAGATCCAATAGACAATTTTCCAAATAAACAATTTGGTCATTACAATGAAATTGGATATAAAAAAATATCAGAAATAATATTAAAACATGTACAATAATTTTAAAGACTTAGTAAATTTAAAAAATACAATATTTAAGAATAAGAAACTTATAATTTTAATTCAACTTATTTCAATTATTTTTGCTATCATTTATTTTTATAATGCTGTCACAAATTATACTTACTCTACTCGTTATCAAAATCCTTACAGCGAAATTATAAGTAATGGACGTTTTTGGAAGAAAACAAATGATCTTGAGTTCAATCCTAGAATGAATTTTTTTAAATTAGATTATTATTATAATTTTATTTTTGGAGAAAATTTTGATTTACCCGACAAATGTAGGGTATCTGGATATAATAATAAAACTGTTTTTAGCACTAAGAATGAAACTGGTTTTTCTTTTGATTTTAGTTTTCGTATTAAACCTTTAATGACTATTAATTACCGAAGTAACGATAAAATCAAAGCTAAAGAATGTGTTGAAGCGTATGTTAAAAATTTAATAGAAATCGATAATTTTTATCTTAAAAAATTAAGGATAATTGAGGAAAATAAAATAAATAAATTTAATGATTTAGAAATAAAGATGTTAGAAGCTGTTTTATTAGAGATTAATAAAACTGCAAATTTAAAAAAAAAAACGATTAATGATAAAAAAAAACTTTCTGATGAACTCAGTGTATTAGTAAAAGAATATGATTTATTTACCAATTTAATAACCGAAATAAGTTCATTAAAAATAATTTCTTATTATGATCCAATTATTTTAAGTTCAGAATATAAGGAAGAAAGTTCAACTAAAATTTTTTTTATTACCCTCATGTTTATTTTTTTTGGTTTATTCGTTAGTGCAATTATTATTATGATTAAAGATTACAAATTATAATGTGCGGTATATCAGGAATTTTAACCCCTCATAACAATAATTTATTTTTAAAAAATAATATAAAAAGAATGATTAATACGCTTAATCATAGGGGCCCAGATCATAATAATTTTTGGATTAATAAAGATAATTCATGTGTATTAGGTCATAATAGACTGTCAATTCTAGATCTATCAAAAAAAGGAAATCAGCCATACTTTATAAATAGATATGTAATCAGTTATAATGGAGAAATATATAATCATAATTCTTTGAGAAAACAATTAGGTCATAGCGTTACTTGGAACAGTTCATCAGATACAGAAACATTAATTAAATGCATTGATAAATGGGGAATAAAAAAAACATTGAATAAAATATCTGGAATGTTCGCATTTGCAATCTGGGATAAAAAAGAAAAAAAACTAACAATCGCTAGAGACAAATTTGGAGAGAAGCCTTTATATTTTGGCTTTTTTGATCAAGATTTTATATTTTCCTCTGAACTTAAAGCAATACAATCAATAAAAAATATAAAATTTAAAATTTCTGATTATTCACTAAATGAATATTTTAAAAGAAATTATATACCTGCTCCATTTTCCATATACCAAAATTTTTATAAACTTTTACCAGGACATATGTTGCAAATAACTAAAAATGAAATCAATCAATATAATGGTTTAAAAAATATATTATCAAAAATGAAAAAGTGGGATTTAGAGCGCAAAGCAAATTATAAACACAAAAATGTTGAGGAAAATATTATTAATATTTTGAGCTCCTCTGTAAAAGAAAAATTAATTTCGGATGTTCCTCTTGGATGTTTTTTATCTGGAGGAATTGACTCTACAATTATTTCATATTTTGCATCACAAACAAAAAACTTAAGTGCATTTTGTATTCGTTTTAGTGACAAAACTTATGATGAAGGACAATATGCAAAAAAAGTTTCAAAAATTTTAAATTTGAAATTATATGAAAAAACTTGCACTAAAAAAGATTTAAAAAGAAATATAAAAAAGTTACCAAGAATCTATGATGAACCTTTTTCAGATAGCTCGCAGTTACCAACATTAGTTTTATCTGAATTTGCAAAAAAAAAAGTTACAGTAATTTTATCAGGAGATGGTGGAGATGAGATTTTTGGAGGTTACAACCGTTATTTTTTACTAAATAAAATTTGGAAGTTATCAAATATTTTGCCCAGATTTTTTATTAAAAAATTTTTTAGATTACTTAAATTTATTCCAAATAATTTTCTAAAATTATTTTTTACAGATATAAGTGTTTTTAAGATACAAAAAATAATCTATGCTTTTTCTAAATCATCTAACTTAATTGATTTTTATAATCATGTGACAATGGAAATGTGGACAAGATCTTGCCTTAAAAAAATTAAAATAAACGATTTTAATATAAATAAAATTTATCTTAAAAAAAGTGATGAAATGATAAATTTAAATGACCTAATATATTTAGACACTAAAATTTCACTTCCAGACGATATACTCTGTAAAGTAGATAGAGCTTCAATGTCAAAGAGTTTAGAAGTTAGAGCTCCATTTTTAAATAAAAAACTAAAAGATTATTTAAATTTTCTTCCAAAGGAAAAAAGATTTTTAATACAAAATAAGTATATTTTGAAAGAAATTTTAAAAAAGAAATTCGATAAAAATTTTTTAAATAGATCAAAAATGGGTTTTAAGGCACCAATAGATCAATGGATTAAAAAAGATCTGAATTTTTTGTTTTTGAAATTTTTAAATAAAAAATTTATTAAAAAACAGAATATTTTTGACATAAAGTCTCTTAATAAAATTTACTCTGAACACATAAATGATAAAAAAAATCGGGAAAAATTCTTATGGAGTTATTTAATTTTTCAGCTTTGGTATAAAAAAAATAAAAAACAGATTTTGATTTAAAATGTTAAATTATTTTAATGATGCTTATCCAAGCTTTGGATTAAATCCTTTATTGTCACATTTTTCATTACTTGTTAATTACCTTGCGATTGTGACTTTTATATTAATCTTGAGAATTAAAAACTATTTAAACAAAAATGAAACGATAATATTAATAATCACATCCTCATCACCTTTTTTTTTTAATAATTTTTTATTTTCATGGGATTTCATGTATGATCAGTTTAGATATTTTAAATATAGTGGATATATAAGAGGTTTTGGACTTTTTGAAGAGGTCAATGTTAATTTTGAAAAAAAATTAAAAGACTCTATATTTTTTTCATCACTTATTTTTGCCATTACTCCAATACCTTTTTTAAATCATATAAGTGCAATCGCATTTGCAAATAAATTGTATTACATCTCTTTATTCGCTTTTTTGAAAAAAACGAAAAAAATTTCAAAATTAAGTCTTTATTTTTTGTTACTTTATCCAAGTTTAATAACTTATACTTCAGTATCTTTGAGAGATATTATTGTTGCTGTAACAGGTGTTTTGGCACTTATATTTTTTTTAGATAAAAGATTTATTTCAGGTTTATTTTTTTTATTCATTTGTTTTTTAGTTAAATCGTATGTTGCTATGATGATATTTATCTTTATTGTAGGGTATTATTATATTGAGCTTTTTTTAAATTTTAAAAAAACAAGAAAATTTTTAATTTTAATTTTGTTTCTTGTTACCTCAATTACTTTTTACTTTGACTCTTTATTCTTTGACAAATTAAATTTTTACATGCTTCATCTAACAAGAGAAGAAACTAGTCAAAGTGACTTTGGAAGCATCAATAATTTTTTTGTACTTTTTTTATACATCATTAAAAATTTTTTAATTTCATTTGTAAATTTTGACTCATTGAACTTATTTAGAACTGTTGTTTGTATAGAAAATTTAATTATATGGTTAATTTTAATTTCAATTTTTATTAAAGCTTTAAATTCAAAACAGTATATTGCTATTTATTGGATAATTTCTATTATATTAATAGTGGGTTTCATAGATACTGTAGTACCCAATTTTGGTTCGTCAGCAAGATATAAGTTTAGTATATATTTCATTTTTTTGATTAGTTTTTATTATTCAACATGTATAAAAAATAAAAATGTCTAAAGTTTTAATTGTAGTAAATCATGCTGCATATCTTGTCTCTCACAGATTAGAATTGGTTAAAAAAATAATATCCTCTAAAAATAATTTAAAAATTATTAAGGGATCTGCATCAAGTATAATTATGGAGAATAAAGCAATTAAAATTTTAAAAAAAAATAAAATTTCTTTTAAAACTTTACCTTTTTCATCTACAAGTAAAAATTTTATTAAAGACTCAATTTCTATAATTTCTTTAGTTATTGAAATTTTAAAATATAAACCTGATATTATTCATTTAATTTCTCCCAAAGGAATATTTATTGGTGGTTTAGCTTCAAAAATTTTTGGTTGTAATAGAATTGTTATATCAGTAACAGGCATGGGTACAATTTTTTTATCAAAAAAAGGATTGTTGAATAGCATAGTTAAATTAATATTTTTATCTTCTTTAAAAATCATTCTTAGCCATAAAAAGAAAAAAGTTATTTTTCAAAATAAAAATGATTTGAAAGATTTTAAAAGGTTCTTTCATTTAAAAAAAAATGAAACGGAAATAATTTTAGGTTCAGGTGCGGATTTAAACTTTTTCAAAAAAATTAAACCTAATTATAAATTAAAAAATATCATCTTGCCTGCAAGACCTTTAATAGAAAAAGGTATTTATGAATTTATTGGAGCAGCAAAAAAATTAAAAAAAAAATATCCAGATTGGAATTTTTGTATTGCAGGTAGTTTTGATTATAAAAATCCATCTACAGTTCCAATTGAAACAATTAATTATTATACAAAAAAAAAAATAATTAAAAATTTAGGTTTTAAAAGTCAAAAATATATATATTCAAAAGCCTCAATAATTTGTCTTCCATCGTATAGAGAAGGTTTTTCAAAAACTTTGATTGATGCAGCCTCGAGTGGCATTGTTTCTGTTACAACTGATGTTCCTGGATGTAGAGATGCTGTTTTAAAAAACAAAACAGCTTTTCTTGTTAAACCAAAAACTATTTTACCTTTAGTCAATTCATTAGAAAAATTAATTAAAAGTGAAGTACTAAGAGTAAAAATGGGACAAGAAGCTAAAAAATTTGCTTATAAAAAATTTGATGTTAAAAACATTGTTAATCAAATCTTGATAATTTACAAAAAACTTGATGAAAAAATTAATTTTAATTCAACTTAACGAACTCAATTTTGATTTAGTTAGAAAATATCCAAAAAAGTTCAAAAATATTAATTATTTATTGGAAAATGGTTTAATTAAAAATACATCAGAACAAAAATATGAACTTCTTGAACCATGGATACAATGGGTATCAGTTTACACTGGAAAGACAGCATCTGAGCATAAAATTTTTAGGCTAGGAGATGTTGCTGAAGTTGATGTAGAACAAATTCATGAAAAAGTAGAGAAAAAAGGTTTTTCCGTAGGAGCTATCTTGCCAATGAATTTAAGAAATAATCTTGAAAAACCAAAGTTTTTTATTCCTGATCCATGGACAAAAACTACAAGCGATGGCTCTTTCACTAGTAAAGTAATGCATGAATGTCTTTCATATTTCGTAAACAATAATTCAAATAAATCAATTTCATATTTTAAAATTTTTACATTTTTTTTTATTTTTATAAAATTTTTTAGAATTAAGAATTTTTTTAAATATCTTAAATATTTTTCAAAATCATTTAAACATAAATATAGACGAGCTTTTTTTTTAGATTTATTTTTAAATGATGTGCATGTTGAAATGTTAAAAAAAAAAGAACCAAATTTTTCTTCAATTTTTTTTAATGCTGGTGCACATATTCAGCACCATTACTTATTAAACTCAAAATATATTACAAATAATAAAAATTTAAATTTAGATTGGTATTTATCATCAGAAATTGATCCATTTGAAGAGTCATTAGAGTTGTATGATTTAATTTTGAATGATTATATAAATAAATATAACATAATTATAGCAACTGGCCTAACTCAAGTTCCTTATGATATTATAAAATTTTATTACAGATTAAATGACCATAGAACTTTTTTAAAATTTTTAGAGATTAAGTATCTAGATGTATTACCAAGAATGACAAGAGACTTTTTAATAAAATTTGAAAATCAAAATAGCTTAAAACAAGCTAAAGATATTTTAGAAAATATAGAATTAAATGGAATAAAACTATTCAGAGAGATTGAACAAAGATCTAATAGTCTGTTCATTACCCTGACATATCCCAAGGAAATCACTGAAAACGATAAAATTTTATATAATGAAAAAATTATAGATATTCATAAATATGTATCATTTGTTGGTTTAAAAAATGGAAAGCACAGCGGTGAAAGTTTTACATATTTTAGTCCAGAAATAAATCATTTCAAACCTATTGAAAATAGTCATGTTAAGGAAATTTATCAATCCATAAGCCATTATTTTGATGAAAAAGATTAATATATCTGTAATAGGATTGGGTTATGTTGGGCTGCCTGTCGCCATAGAGTTATCAAAGTATTTTCATGTAACAGGTTATGATGTTTCAAAAAAAAGAGTAAAAACTCTAAGTAAAAATTATGATTATAATGAAGATATTGTATTTAATAAAAAAAAATTAAATATTATTTTTACAAATAATAAACAATTAATTTCAAACAGCAACATATACATAATTACAGTTCCAACACCTGTAAATTCTTTAAATCAACCTGATTTTTCATATTTAAAAAAAGCTAATGAGACAGTTGGAAAATATTTAAAAAAAAGAGATATTGTAATTTATGAGTCAACTGTTTTTCCAGGTTACACAGATGAAATGGCATCAAGAGAACTTGAAAAACATTCTAAACTCAAATTTAATGTGGATTTTTATTGTGGTTATTCTCCTGAAAGAATTAATCCAGGGGATAAAAAAAGAACTATTTCAAAAATTACAAAAGTTGTTTCAGGTTCAAATAATTACGCTCTAAATACTATAAGCTCAATATACAAAAAAGCCATTAAAGCAGGAATATTTAAAGCTAAAAGCATAAGAGTGGCCGAGGCATCTAAAGTAATAGAAAACTGTCAGAGAGATTTGAATATCGCATTTGTTAATGAACTAAGTATTATTTTTGAAAAAATGAATATTGATCTTAATGATGTTTTAGATGCTTCCTGGACTAAATGGAACTTTCTAAGGTTTGAACCTGGTTTAGTTGGTGGGCATTGTATTGGTGTTGACCCGTATTATTTAACATATAAATGTAAAAAGATAGGTTACAAACCAAAATTAATTTTAGCAGGTAGAAAAATTAATAACAGTATCCCAAAAAAAATAGTTGAAAAAATTTTCAAAATTAAAAAAGATATAAAGAAAATTCTTATTATGGGTCTTACTTTTAAAGAAAATTGCAAAGATATTAGAAATAGTAAAGTTTTTGAAATTATAAATATCCTTAAAGAAAAAAAATGTAAAATTAATATTTATGATCCATATATTGCAAAAAGTAGTGTTCCAAGAATTTATCAAAAATTATTAATAACCAAAATTCCTAAAAATTTATACGAATGTATAATCATTGCTGTAAAGCATAATGATTTTAAAAAAATTCCACTCAAGGAAATAAAAAAATATGGGGACAAGGATACAATATTGTTAGATTTGAAAAATATATATAAAAATTCAAAAGATAAGAATTTATATAAAATATAAAATTAAATGATAAATTTAACTTATAAAATTTTTTGTAGTTTTTATAGTAATATCATAGGTAAATTTGAAAAAATTTTTTATAAAAATAAAAATTTTGAAAATAAAATTAATCCTTTAAATAAGGATGGTTTTCAAAAAATAAAAATTAAAAATGAATTTGACCTTAACAACAAATTATTTGATGAAATTTGTGTAAGTAATTATTTTAAAAGGTTAATTATTAATAAAGATGATATAATTTTAATAATTAAAAAACTTTTTGTAGAAAACGAATTAGCAAATAAAATAACAGAGTTAACTGGCTATAAATACAATATTGGATTTATTTTATGTTATAAAACATTACATGTGGCAAAAACAGATCAAGATAAATCAATATATGCAAATCATTGGCATCAAGATAAACCATACAGCTCAAATACTTTGAAAATTATTTTACCGGTACTAAAAATTTCCGAAAAAGATGGTCCCATGGAAATTTTGCCCAAAGGAATAAAATTTAAAGATGTGAAAAAAAATGATTTGATGTCAAAAATTTATAAAGCCAAAATGGATTTGGATGAAATATTGATATTTAATCCAAATAAATGCCTACATAGAGCTGGCATACCTAAAGAAGGTAGTGAGAGAATACAAATTATGTTGCAGCTTAATGTTTCTAGAAAGTGGACTTTTAACTCTGATATAGCTAATAGACAAAATTTTAGAGAACCTAAATTTCCATTATTTTCTTATTTTGGAGTGAAGAGAGATAGTATTGAAAATTTTTAATTTTATAAACATAGCCTATTTTATACCAAAAAATTTTCAAAATTTTTTTGTTGTATTTGAAAAAATATTAATAAAATTATTTGATTTAAATAGCTATATAAATTCCAAAAAAAATAAAAAATTTTTATTAAAAAAAGCAATAAACTTTGAAAAATTTGCAATTGATAAAAATAAAAAAATTTTTATTGAAACAATTAAGGTGACTAAAAAAATAAGAAAAAACGGTTTAGAAATTCTCTCGAGAAAAAAAATTAAAAATCATGATGGTGCCGCAATTGAGATTATATATTTTTTAATAAGACATTATAAGCCAAACATAATTTTTGAAACTGGAGTAGCTTATGGATTTTCTTCACATGCAATTTTTCTTGCGATAAAAAAAAATAAATTAGGAAAACTATATTCTAGTGACTTTCCCTATTTTAGAGAAAAAAATCCTGAAAAATTGATTGGAATAGTTGTTCCAAAAAAATTTCAACATAATTGGAATTTATTTTTGAAGGGAGATAAAAATAACTTAAAAAAAATCTATAGTATGACAAAAAAGGTAAACTTTATTCATTATGATTCTGACAAATCTTATTTTGGTAGGTACAGATTTATGAAAAGTGTAAAAAAATTCAAAAAATTAAAATTTGTATTAATGGATGATTTACACAATAATATTTTCTTTTATGATTATATAATTAAAAATAATATCAAATATTATAAGGTATTTTATTATAAAAAACATTACGTAGGTTTAATACATACAAATTAGATGTTATGAAATTTTTATATTTGCTTTCTCTTTTACCAAATATTCTTATGATTTTTTTTTTCAAAAAATTTGTAGATCAAATAAATATCTTTGATGAGCCAGATCAAATAAGAAAAATTCATTCCAAAAAAGTTCCAATTATTGGAGGTGTAGTGATTTTTATAAACATATTAATTTTATTAGTTGTAGAGTTCACTTTTGAAAATTTTTCTATTTCTTATTTTAATTTATATGGTTTAGATCAATTTTTATTAATTTTATTTGTCTTAATTTTTTTATTTTCAATAGGATTGTTTGATGATGCATATAATTTAAACGCAAATTATAGAATATTGTTTTTATTATTAATTATTTCTTTACTATTATTCTTTAATCCTCAAGCATCCTCTAAACATATATCGTTTAATTCAATTGGATTTGAAATCAATCTTAGTAGATTATATTTTTTATTTTTTTTGTTTGTTTATCTATCATTTATTATTTCGTCTAACATGTTTGATGGTATAAATCTTCAATCTTTATTATATTATATTTTTATTAATTTATTTTTAATATTCAAAGGTATAGCTGTTGAATTTAATATATTTTTAACACTGAGTTTAATTTTCTTATCTATTTATAACTATAGAACTAAATTATTTATAGGTGAAAGTGGTATTTATCTCTTAAGTTTTATTTTTTTATTTCAAACTTTAACAAATTATAACTTGGGAAATATATCTCTAGAGGAAATAATGCTTATCGTATTTATTCCAATTATTGATTCGGTAAGACTTTTTTTTTTCAGAATAATAAAAGGTACTAATCCTTTTGTTGGAGATAGAAATCATATTCATCATATATTATTAAAAAAATTTGGATATAAATCTACAATTTTAATTTTAAATTTTCTAATTTTTGTGCCAGTAATTATAATGCAGATATATCCAAACTATGCTTTTTTATATTTAATAACAAACCTAATAATTTATATATATTTAATTAAATCATTTAACACCAATGAAAAGTAAAGACATAATAATATTTGCAGCGATAGATTGGGACACTCAATGGCAATGGCAACAAGAATTAGCTACTCACCTTGCAAAAAAAAATAGAGTTATTTTTATAGAAAATACTGGGGTCCGATCTCCAAAAATAACAGATGGTAAAAGAATTTTTAACAGAATAAAAAAATTTTTTTACAAATCAAATAATGGATTTAAAAAAATAAATGAAAATTTGATTATTTTTTCACCAATATTTATCCCATTTCCATTTAATAAATTTTCTCAGATAATAAACAAAAATTTTATTAATTCTTACCTAACTAGTTGGATAAATTTAAATAAATTCAGATCAGATTATATTTTTTCTTTTTTACCAACACCTCTAATAGATATAATTTCTGATGATTTAAAAGCTGAAAATAGAGTTTATCTTGCTACTGATAATCAATCTTTCTCATCTTTAAAAGCAAAAAATTTACTTAAATATGAAAAATTGTTTGCTCAAAAAAGTGATTTAACTTTCTATTCATCTTCTAGAATAAGAGATAATCTTAAAAAAAGCTCAAAAAAAATGTTTTTTTTCCCTGGAGGAGTAAACTATCATAAATTTTCAAAGTTTCATAAAATTATAAAACAACAAAAAATTTTATATATTGGTGAGGTAAAAAATATAATTGATTTTGAACTGCTGGATAAAACAGTTAAAAAATTTAGTGATGTAAAATTTGATTTTATAGGACCAATTTCAGCAAATATTAAAAATTTGTTGAAAAATAAAAATGTAAAATTTTATGGGAAAGTTAACCATGATTATTTAGTAAAAAAAATGTCCGAATATAAGGTCGGCATTATACCTTATAAAAAAAACAAATTTACTGATGGTATTTTTCCCGCAAAATTAAATGAGTATTTAGCTTCAGGCATTTCAGTTGTATCTACAAATATAAATGAAGTCAAAGAGTTTGCAAAGATAAATAATAATATTTTAAAAATTGCAAAAAACCATAGTGAATTTATTTCTAAATTAAAATCTGCGTTACAAGAAAAAAATGAGGAAGCTAAATACTTTAAAACGGCAAAAAAATATGATTGGAAATATTTATTTAATAATTTTGAAAAAAACTTATTTTATCTAAATAAAAAAGATTACAAAATTAAAATTCCTTCAAAGATACCAGTCTTTACTCATCAAATAAAATCATTGATTTCAACCTTTATTTTAGTTTTTATTTTCATCTATATTTCTTTATTTGTATTACCAATACCATCATTAATTGGAAAATATTTAATTGACGTCGATACAAATTTAAAAAAAGTTGATAAAGCAATAATTTTTTCGGGCACTGGGAGTATAAGTTATGAAAATGTAGAATTTTATAGCCGTTTCGAAGATGCAAAAGGGTTATTACAAGATGATATTATAAATGAATTGATAATTATGCAAAGAAAACATAATAGTCTTAATGAGGGTGACGTTATTAAAAATCTACTTGTTTCTGAATTTGGAAATAAATTTAAAATTACAGTAGTTGACAAAGAGTTTTCGACAACATATCAAAATGTAGAATATATGAAAAAATATTTAAATAGCGGTGAAAAACTTTTATTAATTTCATCAGGATATAATACTAAGAGGTTAAAAGGGGTTTTTGAAAAATTAACAAATAACAATATTAAAGCTTACAAATCAAATAATGATGACAGTTATAAAGTTCGTTTTTTTGAAACATCAGAAAAGGTGTATTTAATTTTTAGAGAATTTATGGCTTTAATTTATTATAAATTGAAAGGATGGATATAAACGATGGATTCTTATAATCACAAAAACAACGAAAATCTTGTAAAAAAATTTTTTGATAATTATGTCTATAAGTTTGATTATATATATGAAACTCAATATTCAGAACAAAATCCACTTAAAAGATTTCTTGATAAGTTGTTAAGAAAATCAATGATAGATAGGTTTAATTTAACAAAAGAGTATATTGAAAATTCAAATATAAAAACAATATTAGATGCTGGTTGCGGAACTGGGAGATATTCATTTTATTTTGGTTCAAAAAATTACGATGTTACTGGAATTGATATTTCAGAAAAAATGATTGATTTTTGTAATACCTCAAAACAAAAAACAGAAAATACAAACTTTGTTAAAACTTCACTTGAAAACTTTTCAACCACAAAAAATATTGATGCAATTATTTGTTTAGGATTTTTTGATTATATTGATAATGTAGAGCATTCACTAGAGCAAATAAATAAATTTAATCCTAAATTAGTAGTTGCAAGTTTTCCAAATAAATTCAATTTTTTAAATTATATTAGGATTTTTAGGTATAAAATGAATAAATGCCCTCTTTTTTATTATACTAAAGAACAAATTAATAATTTTTCTAAAATCTTTCCAAACTACGACCTTGAAATAAAAGATTTGAAAAGAGATATTTTATTTATTTTAAAAAGAAAAAACTCTTAAGATTTAATAAGTTTGTTGCAAAAAACAGATTGAAGATGGAAAAGTATAATCATGATAAATTCATGCTTGATAATTATTTTAGTTATCTAAAAGAAAATGATTAATATATTTCAAAGCAATCAAAATAAATTGGATAGATTAATTTATATCTGCTTTATTTCATTGCCATTATTTTTAATTTCTGGTCCATTAATTCCTGAAATTGTAGTTATATTGATTAGTATTTATGCAATAATTAAAATTATAAAAAATCAAAAATATAGATTTTTTTTAAACAATAAATATATAATACTTTTTTTTTTATTTTGGATAAATAGTTTTATTGTTAGCTCTTTAAATTATTTTGATCTGATTCCAGTTTTTACTAATAATATAGCTGAAATACCAAAAGATATTAAAAATTTGAAATCTTTAATTAATTCTTTTTTTTATTTTAGATTTTTGTTTTTTGGTATTGGAATATTTATTATTTTATCAGAAAACAAAGAGTTACTTAAAGCTTTTTTCAAAGTATGTTTTTTTTGTTTTATAGTATTATTTATTGATAGTTATTATCAATTTTTTAATGATGTAAATTTATTTGGCGATGAAATTTCACCAGATAAAAGAGTATCTAGTTTTTTTGGTGATGAGTTAGTTCTAGGAAGCTATTCTTTGAGAATATTAATTCTTATGATCCCAATTTTATTTTTTTTAGAAAAAGAAATTAAATTCAATAAGATTATTTTTTTTATTATAATCATGATTGCTCTTTCTTTAATTCACCTTTCTGGAGAAAGGACTGCTCTTCTTCTATATTTATTAACTATATTTCTTTATTCAATTTATAGAACTTTAAGTAATAAAAAAACATTACTATTATTATTATTAATTATTTTTTCATCAGGAATTTTACTTAAATTTGAAAATATTAATAATAGAATGGTCGAAAGAACCATAATAGAAACTAATAATTTGCAGGTCATAAACGATAAATTTAGAGTTAGTTTTTTTGCACAGCAAATTTTATATTTTGCAACAGCAACAAATATTTTTAAAGATTACCCATTTGGTATAGGGAATAAAAATTTTAAATATTATTGTGCCAAATATAGGGCTGATAAAAATAGAGATATTGATATAACACAAAGTTGCTCATCACACCCTCACAATATGTATTTTAATGTATTAGTTGATAATGGAATTCAAGGTTTAGTTATTATATTAGGGTTATTTTTAGTAATTTTATATAAATTATTTAATAATTTTATTAATATCTATTTTAAGAAAATTAAGATTAATTATAAAGAAAATTTGTTTTTAATAGGTATTTTTGTAAATTTTTTTCCATTAATTCAACACGGTAGTTTTTTTAATAATTGGCTATCGATCTTCTATTATTTATCAATTTCATTTTTTGTTTATTTTATCAAAAGCAAATAATTTATCAAAATAAACGTAGAAATTATAAACAAATTTAATTAATCAAAAAATTCATTATAAAAGTATAAATATTAATAAAGACATGTATTTAATATTTTTTTAATTTAATTTTTTCTTAAATTTAATATTTTGCTTTCAACAAAATGAAAAGAAATAACCCCAGCAAAAACTGAGATAAAGTAAACAATCAATAAGAATATATCATCATAAATAAAATTAATCTTAAGCAAATCATTTAATTTAAAAAGAGCAGGTAAAGTAAATAGATGAACCAAATAAATACTATAACTTGCTTTACCCAAATAAGTAAGAATTTTTAAATTTAGATTTTTATAATAAGCAAGTCCAATAATAATCAATGATGATGGAATTCCGTAAATAATTGCTCTTACATTAAATAATTTAATTGTATCAAATGTTATTAATTTTGATAAAAATAGACTGAAAATTCCCACAATCAAAAATTGTTTTGCATATTTAAGAAAAAGTTTTTTTTCATACATGTAACCTATTATTAATCCAAACATAAATTCAATAAATATAAAAGAATAAAAAGTAAATATGAGTAAGATAATTGATATGGCTATAGCTTTGTTTTTAAAATCTTTAAAATAAAGAGATATAAAAAAAATTAGTGTAAAATATATTTCAATTTCTATAGTCCAACCTAGATTTATGATTGGTTTATTATCTGAAATTGTACTTATTAAAAAAAATGATTGATATATATTTTGATAATTTATTTCTGCATTTCTAAAAAGACTAGGAAATAAAATAAAAATAAAAATAAAAATAAAAGTATAAAAATAGTAAATAGGCAATATTCTCAAAAATCTTTTTTTAATAAAACTTAATGGGTAATCATTCCTATTAGAAATATAGATAACAAAACCTGTGATTACAAAAAATATATCAACACCATTGTATCCCCATCCCTCAAAAAAATCTATCAACTTAGGATTATAATTATAAGTTTTTGAATAATTGGCTAAATGAAATAATAAAACATTTGATGCAGCAAAAAACCTTAAAATTTGAATGTTATTAAGTATCACTAATAAAATTGATTTAAGTTGTTAAGAAATATTTAATTCATTTATATGATTATTTTTATTTGTTCAATATTGAAAATAGTGATAGTAAAAATATTTACAAAATAAAACATATAATGATATTTATATCCCATAGAGGTAATTTAAGTGGCCCTAACCCTGAATTAGAAAATAGAGTAAATTATATTAATGAAGCATTACAAAAATTTGATGTTGAAATAGATTTATGGTTTAAACAAGATAAGTTTTACTTGGGTCATGACAAGCCCCAATATAATGTAGACATTAATTTTCTTAAAAATAAAAAATTATGGATACATGCAAAAAATTTAGATTGTTTTTATGAATTAAGTAAATTTAGCCTAAATTTTTTTTGGCATGAAAAAGATAAAATAGTGCTAACTAGTAAAGGATTTTTATGGAATTATCCTGGAACAAAATTATCAAAAAAAAGTATATGTGTTTTGCCTGAGATCAATAAAGAGAAAAAATTTGATTGTTATGGAATTTGTTCAGATTATATTTTAGATTATTATGATAGATACAATAATATTTGATTTAGATGGTATTTTAATCGACTCTAAAAAAGTTCATTATAATGCACTAAATCTTGCAATTAAAAAAGTAGGAATTGACCATCGGATAAGTTTAGAGGATCATCTTAATATTTTTGATGGTTTACCAACAATAAAAAAACTAGAAATTTTAAATAAAAAAAAGGTTTTTCACAAAAAATTAAATAATAAAATTATTAATTTAAAAAATAAATTCACTAAAAAAGTTCTAGAAAAAGAAATTAAATATGATCCAAATTTGGTTAAATTACTCAAAAAGTTAAAAAAAAAATTTAAAATTGGAATTGCAACTAATGCAATTCAGAGTACGTTAGATTTAAGTATTAAGAAATTAAGAATTAAAAAGTATGTTAATTTTTCAATTTCAACAAAAAATATAGATAATTCCAAGCCTCATCCCGAAATATATTTAAGAGCAATGATTGAATTAAAAAGTAATCCAAAAAACACACTTATACTCGAGGACTCTCATTTTGGAAGGGCCGCTGCAAAAGACTCAGGGGCTAATTTGATGCCAATAAAGAATATGAATGATGTTAACTACAAAAATATAATTGATTTTATTGATAGAAATTTTGAAATAAAAAAATCCGTTAACGTAAAAAGAGTATGGGATGATCCTGAATTATCTATAGTAATACCAATGGCTGGACAAGGCTCAAGATTTCTAGAAGCAGGATATTCATTTCCAAAACCTTTAATTGAAGTGGGTCAAAAGCCGATGATTCAAGTTGTTATTGAAAGTCTTGGTTTGAAAGGAAAATTTATTTTTATAGTTAGAAAAGAACATTTAATTAAATATAATTTAAAAAATTTTCTAAATATACTGGCTCCGAATTGTGAAGTAATTACTGTCGATAAACTTACAGAAGGAGCCGCATGCACAGTACTTTTAGCAAAAAAATTTATAGACAATGACAAACCTTTAATAATATCTAATTCAGATCAGTATATAGAGTGGAATTCATCTGAAACTATGTATAACTTTATATCTAAAAATGTTGATGGAGGAATACTAACTTTCAACGCAATACATCCAAAGTGGTCTTATGCAAAAATTGATAAAAATAAAAATGTAATAGAAGTTGCGGAAAAAAAAGTTATTTCTAACAATGCAACTGTTGGAGTATATTATTGGAAGAAGGGTAAAGATTTTGTTAAATTTACAAATAAGATGATAAAAAAGAATATTAGAGTTAATAATGAATTTTATGTTTGCCCAGTTTTTAACGAGGCAATAAAAGAAAAGAAAAAAATAATAATTAGTAATGTAAATTCTATGTGGGGGCTTGGAACACCAGAGGATTTAAAATATTTTCAAGAAAATTTCAAAAATAATTAGTTAAAACTTTAAATCGAGTTAAATGATAATCAAAAAAAAACCTTTATATATATCAATAGATTTTGAAGATATTTATAATGACTATCTTAAAAGGTTATTTGGACAAACAGACTATATAGTTAGAGAAAAATTTTTGTATGAATCATATATTGTTATTAAAAATATTATTAATAACAATTTTAAAGAAAAAAATTTAACTTTTTTTACAACAGGTATTTTGGGTGAAAAAATACCAGATTTAATAAATCAAATTAGCAGTGATGGAAATGAAATTGGATGTCATCACTATTTTCAAGAAGATTTGGATAAAACTGATTTGACAATATTTGAGAGAGACCTTTATAAGTCTCAGGACTTACTGAGAATTGCTTCAAATTCTAAAGTCATAGGCTATAGAGCTCCAAATTTTTCTATAAACAAGAATATAAACACATTTTTAAAAGTAATTTTTAAATATTTTGATTATGACAGCAGTATTTTTGGAAAATCAAAACATAAGATTAATAATGATATTTTAACAAATAAAAAAAAAGAGTTTTTTATATATACTCAAAAAAAATATTTACTAAATATTAAACCTGGAGGGACTTATTTTAGACTTTTTAATTCAAAAATTATATTAAAGTTGTTAGATAATACTTTTGATAACGGTTTTGTCCCACTAATTTACTTGCACCCATATGATTTTCTTCATAGTAAAGAATTTTGGGTTGAGCTAGATAAGTTTAAAGACTTAAATATAATTAAACGTTATTATTCTTTTTTTAAACAGGTTCAATGGCATCATTTAGGAAATTTTAGTGTGGAAAAAAAAATTAAATATTTATCAAAATATTATGAGCATCAAGGTAATATGAACAAATTAATGAGTTTTGATTAATTTTTTATTTATTTAAACTAAAACTGTTCAATAAATCTTTCTCATAAATTTCATCATATAAAGGACAATATTTGCTCACTTTTGAAGAATTTAAACAGGTTTACAAATTAAATTTTTCTTATATAAGATTTTCGCCTGGTAATTATTGCGAAAGTGTAATACCCGATCCCATTCCGAACTCGGCAGTCAAGCCTTTCAGCGCCAATGGTACTTTGTCTTAAGACATGGAAGAGTAGGACATTGCCAGGCATATCTAAAATGAAA
>Ga0181552_10000236_pt1 | contig 40856 bp, 41 predicted proteins | sample 011ome_18_FD_130583 | JGI IMG/M metagenome (GOLD analysis project Ga0181552, IMG submission 130583) | Coastal salt marsh microbial communities from the Groves Creek Marsh, Skidaway Island, Georgia - 011501BT metaG (megahit assembly) | ecosystem: Environmental > Aquatic > Marine > Intertidal...
AGGAGTTGTCATTACCTTGCTAACGTATAGAGTTACTCAACATCACTCAACACTATAAAACTTATTAAGAGGGTTAATTAATATACTCTGGCTACTGACTTATGGAGGTTACATACATGCAGTAAAGTCTTGGCTTGAGTATTTATCAATATTGCAGACAATACAAATATTATGAGCGCACTCATGAAACTGCGTGTGCATGCGGGTAGATAGATCATGATTTTCTCCAGCTAGTTATATGATGAATATCAGCTCAGCTGATAAGCCGGGAGTATAGGGTGCCTTTATGACGAAATTATTATATTTAAGTCATAATTAATAGTGAAAAAATATGGTGATTTGCCTGAGCGATGATTTTTCAACTATCCATACATCAAATAAATATAAATAAAAACAATGATATAACAAAGGATCGATAAATAGGATCAAATCCCAAATAATTACAAATTGTATACTTTTCCACTTCCAAAGCTGACAAAAACTCCTCATGACATAGCCCTATCAGGTTGGCTGATATCAGTTGAGAGTGGGTATTGAGTGTATAAACTAGCTATTAACAACTTGGCGTTGTCCATAGAGACGAGCATATAATCCGCTCGCTTGTAGCAAATCATGATGTCTTCCGTGTTCAACAATTTTTCCATCATCAAACACAAACACTCGATCTGCCTGCTGAACTGCACTTAGACGATGAGCGATAATAATAGTGGTGCGGCCATTGAGGAATGTCTGTAAGGATTCATGCAAACGCGCCTCAGTATCACTATCAAGCGCAGAAGTTGCCTCATCCAAAATCACTACCTTAGGATCAGTCAGAGCCATACGTGCAATAGCAATGCGCTGTCGTTGTCCGCCAGATAAACGTACTCCATTTCTACCAATCAACGAATCCAAGCCATCTGGCAATTGCAAAATCACATCCTTAATCTGAGCGACTTCAAGCACGTCCCATAGTTGTTGATCTGACGCATCACGACCAAGCGTAAGATTATTTCTTAAAGTGTCGTTGAATAACGCAGGATGCTGAAGTACACAGGCGACGTTTTCACGCACAACATTCATACCTATTTCTTTTACTGAATGCTGATTAAATTTAATATCACCACTATTAGCCGGATATAAACCCAACAATACCTGAACTAATGTTGACTTGCCGCCACCACTGGCACCGACAAGGGCAACTTTTTCTCCAGCCTCAATAGTAAGATTCACACCATTCAACACCAGAGGACCATCACCATAAGAGAAAGTGACGTTATCAATTTCTATCGGAATGTCATCGCAATTCAGAAAGGGATTAACTTGGTTTTCATAATACGGCTCATCAGGCAATTGAATGAGGCTATTAATTCTAGTGAGTGCGGCTTTAGCTGAGAAATAAGAGTATTGAACATTCAGCACTTCTTGAACGGGACCCATCATAAACCACAGATAACCAAAAACTGCGATCATTTCACCAATAGTCAATCCAGCAAACAATACCATCAGCATGCCGACTGCACGAAACACATCAAACCCTACTAAGAATATCAAGAATGATGCTCGATTGGCTGCATCACTTTTCCATGAAAATGCCATTGAGTGATCACGAACATCTGCCGCTAGCTTGTCAACTCTTGAAAGATAAAATTTTTCTCGATTACTCGCTCGTATTTGCTGAATACCTTCTAAAGTCTCGGTCAATGCCCCCTGAAAGTTTTCAAATGCATTGTTTTCATTTCTTTTAAGATCTTTAACTCGTTTACCCATCGCCATAGTGAAATAAATCACAATAGGATTCATAAGCAAAATAAACAAAGCAAGTTGCCAGTGAAGCCAGACGAGAATAACTCCAACTCCTACAATCGTTAGCACCGAAACAAGCACTTTACTCACTGTCTCACCAATAAATTGGTCGACAGTATTGAGATCAGTGACAAAAAGTGACGACACTGCACCACTTCCGATAGTCTCATATTCTGACATGGTAATACGTTCCAAGCGTGACAACATTTGCTTGCGCATTCCATATACCAGCTCTTTTGACACACCAACAAATTTTTTAGTTTGCCAAACATTCAGAATCACACTAATGACTCTTAAAACAGCTGTAAAAATCAGAATACCACTGATATAAAATATGGGTCCATGCTCAGAATTAGGAAACAAAGAATCAAATATCGAAACCACTTTACCAGGCTGATCTAGTAATACTTCGTCAACTAATAATGGAATCAACAAGGGTATTGGCACACTCGCAATAACTGCAAAGATTGCAATCAAATTCGCTACCAACAAAGTTTTTTTATGCTGAATGGCTGCTTGAGCAATTTTCTTGAATGTATACCCTTGCATAATCTATCAATCAGTCACTGATAACCCAAACTTAATGGTTGCAACACAATTATGAGTCATTATTGAGAAGGAGCCTCTTGCTGCTCTTTAACAGAGGCTCTGACTTGATCCATATCCAATTCTTTTACTTTATCAATCACATCAGCTAGCTGGGCTGGCGCTAAAGCACCGGCTTGGTTAAATAATAAGATTTGTTCACGGAAAAGCATCAAGGTGGGTATTGAGCGAATCTGGCAACTTTGAGCTAATTCAGTTTGATGCTCAGTGTCCACTTTTGCAAAAACAATATCAGGATGAGTATCAGAAGCAGCTTCAAAGGTGGGTGCAAATGACTTGCATGGACCACACCATTCGGCCCAGAAATCAATAATAACAATATCATTATTCTGAATAGTATTGTTAAAATTGTCCGATGTTAATTCAATTGTAGCCATAGGCTCTCCTATTTATTACGCAACTGAGAATCAGCTCAAATTGCCTTTAGATGTGTAATATTCTGCCTCTTGTAGAATATCTTTCAGATACTCAAGACGAATATGGGGATAATCAATCTCAAGAATACGTTGTTTATGTTTTAAATCAAATGGTAAGAGCTCAGTCAATCTTGCAGACACCCATTGCGAACTTTCAGGCTTAGTGATTTGACTGTCATATGGAGCACCCATTTTTTTCATGATCAAAGGAATCATTTTTGACCATTCGATGAAATCATCAGGTAAATTCTGATCTGGTTCTTCTTCAATGGTCTCCACTTGACCATGAAGTAGTTGATTATCGGTTCTAATAATGTGAGAAATTTTCACTCGTCGCGTACCACGAGCAGTGATGCCTAACAGCCCATCAGGCAGTGTTTCAAAATCAACTATTTCACAGGCAGTGCCTACCCAGTACTGGCTAACAGCTTTATCGAAGTTTTGATTTTCATTCAAATGACAAACTATGAACTCACTCTGACTTCTAGCACTGTTGCGCACCATGTCTAAATAGCGCGGTTCAAAGATTCTAAGAGGCAGTAATCCTTCCGGGAAAATGACCAGATTTAATGGAAATAAAGGATATCGCATACTTACTCCGAATGTATTCTTCGCAGATTAATCAATCATTCTGCTCATTTAGAGAATTGCTGAAGAGTCTCAATCAACTTGGAACATAACCCTTCAAACCCACCATTACTCAAAATAAGCACAACATCATCTTCCCTAAGATACGCTATTACATGAGTAATTAGGTCGTCGATATTTTCCTGTATTATACATTCAACATTGTTTAATGCTGTGGATAGGGACCAATCAAGATCACCACAATCATAAACAAAACTCTTACTCGCACGGCTCAGGGCGTGATTAAGACTATCTGCATGCACCCCCATCTGCATAGTATTAGAACGCGGCTCAAATATAACCACTATTCTTTTATCAGGGAAATGATCACAAACAGCCTCTAGAGTACATTCAATTTCCGTAGGATGATGAGCAAAATCATCATAAATAGTAATACCTTGATAGCAACCTTTATACTCTAATCGTCTTTTTACTCCTGCAAACTGACTCATCGCTTCAATAGATATCTCCAATGAAACGCCTGCATGTCTAGCTGCAGCCATGGCTGCCATGGCATTCGATGCATTATGCCTTCCTAATTGATTCATCTCACAATGCATAGGCTGACCGCCAATGGGTAAAATATTAAAACCAGTGCTGCCAATAGTAGATTGCACCTGCCAATCACTTCCATTTTGTTCGCCAAAACTTTCACGTTCACACCAGCAACCCATAGCTAATAGATCTATTAAGTTTTGATCATCATCATTGAATATACATTTGCCTGTTTGGGGAATCAGTTTGAGTAAGTGATGAAACTGACGCTTAATATCGGTGAGATCACGAAAAATATCCGCATGATCAAATTCAAGATTATTAAGAATCACTGTTCTAGGTTGATAGTGAATAAACTTAGAACGCTTATCAAAAAATGCACTATCGTACTCATCGGCTTCAATAACAAAAAATGGTGATTGCCCTAAACGTGCAGATTGCTCAAAATTTAAAGGTATTCCACCAATCAAGAATCCAGGTTCCAAACCGGCATAATCTAAGATATGTGCCAACATACTTGTCGTCGTGGTTTTACCATGCGTGCCTGCTACAGCTAGTACCCAACGATCCTGAAGCACATTCTCTTTGATCCACTGCGGACCTGAAAGCATAGGAATTTTCTTCTCCAACAGTACCTCTATGACTTCATGGCCACGTGTCATTACATTACCGACTACTATGCAATCAGGATGACAGTCCAGCTGAGCTGAGTCATACCCTTCTATAACTTCTATACCTAATTGCTGTAATTGCGTGCTCATAGGGGGGTAAACATTCATATCTGAACCAGTAACTTGATGTCCCATCTGTACTGCCAAACGAGCAATGCCTCCCATAAAAGTCCCACAAATGCCAAGTATATGAATATGCATTATCTATACACCCATCAAACCCATCATGGTCATCACTACAATGGTATTAACAAAGGAGTAGCCAATACTCACCATCACCCCAACAGACAAAGTCGCATCCATTGCATGACGAACTATATGAGCATGAACTAGCACTACCCAAGCAAATATAAGAAAAAAAATAATTGAAGCCAATGAGCTTAAAGTTTTTGTATCAGGGCCCACAATTAAATTATGTGCAGCAATCGTCAATACCGCCGACAGTATAATGCCAGCTCCCAGCATGGCATTCAGCGTCTGGTGAATTCGTTGTTGTTTGGAGGCTAATAAAATACGAATAAATAAAATCAAAAAACATAAATCAATAACACTAGAAGCCATACTACGTGTTATGTCATAAAACATTAGAGACTTGGTCGTTCCACTGATGAAATATAAAATCATTAGAAGCTTCTGCAAGACAACAGACACAGGGCCATCCTGCGGCACATTAAGCAACAAGGTTAGACGTGCATAGAAGCTAATTATTGCTTGCATCGTTTAATTATTCCTCAAGAAGCTGCACGAGCATTTGCTCAGTCATCACCGGGACACCTAGTTTTTCAGCTTTTTGTAATTTAGACCCAGCTTTATCTCCCGCCACCAAGGCTGTGGTATTTTTTGAAATACTAGAACTCACTTTTGCACCAAGAGCCTTGATTTGTTGACTCGCTTGATCTCTAGACATGGAACTAAGTGTTCCAGTTAAAACAAATGTCTGTCCGTTCAATCTACCTTCAGTATTGATGGGATTATCTAATTGTGGCCAATGTATTCCTTTATCTTGCGTCAGCTTTTGTATGATTTGCACATGGCTAGATTGAGAAAAATAATCCACTAAATTCTGTGCGACTACAGGTCCAATATCCGGCACATCCATTAATTGCTCCACATCTGCCTTCATTAATTCATCAAGCTCAAAGGTTGCGGCTAATGCAGTTGCAGTAGCCTCACCTACTTCTCTTATACCCAATGCATAAATAAAGCGCGCTAACGTAGTGGCTTTGCTTTTCTCAATAGCAGCGAGCAGATTGTTCGCAGACTTACTACCCATTCGCTCTAGACCAGCCAGAGTAGACTCATCCAAGTCATATAATTGATCTAATGATGTCACTAGATCTTTATCTATCAATTGCTCCACCAATTTATCACCAAGACCATCAATATCCATGGCAAGACGTGACACATAATGCTTTAAACTGGCTTTACGTTGCGCTGGACAATCAAACCCTGCAACACAGCGAGCAATAGCTTCTGTTTCTGACCGCACAACTCTGCCTCCACACTTTGGACAAACAGAAGGCAATTTAACTGCATGAGATTTTTTCGGGCGTCTATCCAATACCACCTTCAATACTTCTGGAATTACATCACCAGCACGCCGAATAATAACGGTATCACCGATCCGCACATCCTTACGCTCAACTTCATCCATGTTATGCAAGGTCGCATTACTTACCGTCACACCACCCACAAAAACAGGTGTTAATTTTGCTACTGGTGTTAAGGCGCCTGTTCTACCGACTTGAAAATTGATATCTTCAACAATAGTAAGCTCTTCCTGAGCAGGAAATTTATGCGCGGTTGCCCATCGAGGTGCGCGTGAAACAAATCCTAATTTTTCCTGTAGATTTACCTCATCAACCTTATAAACAATTCCATCAATCTCATAATCCAAATCATCTCGTAGTGCTTGTATTCGCTCAAAATATTTCATGCATCCTTGCACACCTTGCACCTGCTGAATTAAAGGACACACTCTCAGTCCCCACTCTTTGAATATTTGTAAACGCTGAAAATGCCCAGTTGGCAAATGACCCTTCTCATGTATACCTATTCCATAACAAAAAATATCTAATGGCCGTTGTGCAGTTAATCTCGGATCTAACTGTCTCAAACTACCAGCAGCTGCATTGCGTGGATTGACAAATTTCTTTTGATTGTTTTTTTTTGCAAGCTGATTGAGCTTCTCGAAACCTGAACGTGAAATAAATACCTCACCACGAATTTCTAAACGCTCAGGCCAACCCTCACCTAATAACTTAAGTGGCACACTTCGGATAGTGCGTATATTCTCGGTAATATCTTCACCTGTAGCACCATCGCCACGTGTTGCTGCACGCACCAACGAACCTCGCTCATATAAAATACTTACCGCCAACCCATCTAATTTAGGCTCAGCATTATAAGTAATTGCCTGTTGTTGATTCAGGCGATCCTTAACTCGCTGATCGAAAGCAATCAGTTCCTCTGTAGTAAATACATTAGACAAAGACAACATAGGAACTTCATGCTGAATCTGCCGAAAACTAGCTAAGGGCGATCCAGATACACGTTGAGTCGGTGAGTCATTAGTCTTCAATTCTGGATGTTCAGACTCAAGAGCAATCAACTGACGCATTAGGCGATCATATTCAGCATCGGGGACTGAAGGATCATCTAACACATAATATTGATAATCATAACGTTGAATTTTTTTGCGTATTTGATCGATTAAATCAGCCGTCATACTGTCCACTTACCCCCAAAAAGCACTGCCTCTTGGTTCATTGTGTCAAAGATGACCTGCCAACTCTGAGGCCAAATAATTGAACTTGTTCTTTGTAGTGAGTTATCGCCTGTGTAGTCATGATGTTGTGATCTTGATCTAGCAAATCTCCATTCAAAAACGTCGCCAAACGCTGGGCATGTTCGCACATAATATTATATGACTTGAGACAGTCTTCTGGCCCAGGCAACTGCAAAACCATCGTCAATCCGCGTGTCTCCAATCCTGCCATGTGCTGAATATCAAAACTGCCTGGCTGGAACATATTCAATATACAATAGATACTCTGTTTTTTACCTAAACGATCAACACTGAAGTGAAACGCACCCATTTCGCCAAAGTGAAGATCTAACTCAGTCATCATCTGTTTAATCATGGGTCCTGTGAAATAAGCGCCTTGCTTTGCAACCACATGCATGATCATGAGCAATTCTTTATTATTACTATCAAGTATATCTGTGCTTGAGGGTTGCTTTTCATGACGCTGCAGTTGTGCGGCCTGTACACGAGCATTGAGCTTTTCATCCCGCAGTTGTTTGCTTACACCTTGAAATTCAAAACGAAGATCATCAGGTAATTCTTCTTTTGCATCACGCTCAGGCATGGTTAAAAAATCTTCCATATCTGTATCAAAAGGCTGATCATCTTGAGTAACACTATTATTCACATAGTCTTTACTACTTGCGCGATACCAGACATAAAAAACTATTACTACGATTGAAGCTACAACGATTAAAGCTATGCGAAGTTCTAATGCGCTGACCGTCATATAGTGATCCTAGCTTAATTCAGCCAATTCAGCTGCAGCATCTATGTCTACCGAAACTAAGCGAGACACGCCGGGTTCGTTCATGGTTACCCCAAGCATGTGATCTGCGTAACTCATAGAACTCTTATTATGTGTAATAAATATAAACTGCACATGCTGACTCATATCCTTAATCAAATCACAAAAACGCCCTACGTTAGCATCATCTAAAGGGGCATCGACCTCATCCAAAAGACAAAACGGCGCCGGATTTAATTCAAATATTGCCAATACTAGAGCAGCGGCTGTTAAGGCTTTTTCACCACCAGAAAGAAGCTGAATTGACGAAACCCGCTTACCTGGTGGTCTTGCCATGATGACGACACCAGCTGTGAGTAAATCATCACCGGACATCTCTAGATATGCCTTACCGCCAGGGAATAATCGTGGATACATTCTCTGGATATGAGCATTAACCTGATCGAAAGTTTCTTTAAAACGCTCTTTGGTTTCACGATCTATTTTACGTATTGCAGACTCAAGAGTATCAAGTGCTTTGGTGAGATCTTCATCTTGTGCATCTAAATATTGCTTACGCTCACTCTGCTCCTTGAATTCATCAATAGCAGCGAGATTAATCGAACCTAGACGTTTAATTTTCTCCTCAATAGTTATCACTTTTTGCTGCCATTCAGACTCTTGCGCATCGTCAGGCATCTCGTTTTGAAGTAACTCTATTGACCAATCATATTGTTCTAGCTGCTCTTGCAGTGTTTGCATACGAACAGTAAGTTCCTGCCATTTCATTCTCTGTTGACTGAGGATTTCACGTTCATCATTAATTTTATTATCACTGGCTAAGCGCTGTTCATCTCTTAACCGTATATCTGCCTCTATCGACTCCACTTGTTTGCGTGAAGCAAGCAAATCTGCCTCAACTTCCAGACGGCGTTCTAACGTTTGAGTTAGCGTATTGGATAATTCATCGATAGGTGCTGCACTATTAGTGACTAGCTGCAATAATTCACTGCATCTTTGTTCCAGTTCGCTTCTCTGCACATTCAAGCGACTCACTATGGATTGTGAAGTAGCTGCACGTGTTCTATTTGCCTCAACCTCTAACTGCAAAGCGTGACGGCGTTCTTGCAATAGATTAGCTTGTTGTTTTTTATCATCAAACTCCACAACCACTTGCTCTTTACGCGCCATTAATTCTTGCTTACGCTTCTGTAATGCACTCAAATTAATTTGCGCGGCGTCACGATAGGTAATAGCTTGTTGGCGTTGTTGTTGATAATCGAGTAACTGTTTTTGAGACTCATCGATAAAACTACGTAATTGGGTATCACGTTGTTGCCAATGCTCGATACTTTCCTTACTTCTGACCAATTCTGCCTGTTTCTCTGCTGCCTCTTGGAAAGCCTGATTGTGTTTTTGTTGTATCTCATCACGCTGTTTTTCTTGCTGCGAGAGCTTTTCAACAGCCTGCTTTTGACGATGATTTAATTCTCTATATTGTCCATCAATATGCTTGAGTGTTTCTTGTAGTTCGCTGATTTCAGCCTTACGAGTGAGCACACCTTCACTGGCGCTGACTGCATTGGAGTAGCGCACCCAATACTCACCAAACCACATACCCTCAGACGTAACCACAGACTGACCAACCTTAAGATTTCTTCGCATGCTAAGTGCTTGATCTAAGGTATCAGCGATTAAAATATTATGTAAATCGCTAGCGATCGCTAAATCTGTGCTGATCTTACTCGCTAACGTGCCATGACTGTGCTGCGATGATATTGCCCCCTGACTCTGATAAAAGGTGACACTACCTTTATGCAAATCATGAAATTGTTGCGCAGCCATCTCTAGATTGTCGATACATAGAGCGTCCAAGAAGTTTTCTAACACTGTCTCAGCTGCTCGCTCCCACCCAGACTCAACAGTAATGTGATCAGCTAAACGATTAAGTTGTTCATATTGATGCTTCCCTAACCACTCTTCTAATTCCTGACCTTCACCTTTTAAAGCCGCGTCTTGCAAAGCTTGTAAACGTGTAAGTTGACTTTGAGCATGTTGCTGTTGCGCCTTAACATCATCAATTTGTATAACAAAGTTATCAATTGATTCTCTTGATCGTACAATTTCCTTTTGAATACTATCCAATGAAAACTTACATTCTTGCACTGATTTATCATGTTCAATAACCTCGGTCTCTAATGCATGCAAGTCAATATCATGTTCATTCTCGATAAGGTCTGCATGTTCAGAGCGCGTGCGAGCTTGCCTATCTTGTAAACGTAATATTTCCTGATCAATAAACTGAATCTTTTGAGCATGTACTTCTACCTGATGGCTAGGCTCATTGCTCTCTAGTATCAATTGATCCCATGCTTCGCGCCAGAGCTTTTCAGCTTGCTCAGCACTAATAACAGCTTCTCCAATTTCATTATATTGCTCATTCAAATTATCCAACTCAGTCATCATTTGCGCTATTTTTTCATCAAAAGATTGTTGAGCTGCTTGCTCCTTAGCTAATTCGTTCTGCAATGAGGATAAATTCTGCTGTGCTTGCTGCTGTTCAGCTTGGTAGCGTTGTTTTGTTTCCGTGGCGTGTTGCACAGATTGTTCTAAACGTGAGATATCTGCGCCGATTTGATAGTAATCTCCCTGAACCTTATTCATGGCTTCATTAGCCACTGTATGATTTTGACGTAACTCTTCTATCTGCGCCTCTAACGCGCGCAATTCTGCAATCGTCTGTTCAAGTTGAGTCTCTTTGCTCTCCACTAATTTGTGTTGCGATTGCACTTGTTCATCCATAAGCTGCAATCGCAATATGATTAACTCTGCCTGAGCACGCCTTTCTTCCGCCTTCAATACTTTATAACGCTCCGCTGCAGCAGCTTGACGCTTAAGTTTAGCGATTTGCTTATCTACTTCCTCGATCAAATCATGCAAACGATCAAGGTTTTCCCGCGTGTGTCTAATTCGATTCTCTGTCTCACGTCGTCGCTCTTTGTATTTGGATATACCCGCAGCTTCCTCTAGATGAGCACGCATCTCCTCCGGCTTGGCATCAATCAAACGCGATATAGTACCTTGTTCAATAATGGCATAACTTCTTGGCCCAAGGCCTGTACCGAGAAAAATATCTGACACATCACGCCGTCGACAGGGGCTACCATTCAAATAATATTTTGATTGCCCATCTCTGGACACTTGACGACGCACAGCAATTTCACTGTAGGACGCGTACTGACCACCAGCTTTACCTTCAGAATTATCAAACACCAACTCTATGCTGGCCTGACCCACAGGTTTACGGTTACTGGAGCCTTTGAAGATGACATCCTCAAGTGTGTCACCGCGTATGTTTTTTGAGCTGGCACCCATCACCCAACGGATAGCATCCACAATATTGGACTTACCACAACCATTAGGTCCCACAATACCGACCATTTCACTTGGAAAAGTCAGTGTGGTTGGGTCGACGAAGGATTTAAATCCCGCCATTTTCATTTTACGAAGACGCATAGTGTTTTATCCCGTAAAATTCGGGTTAGGTTTAATTAATTGTTGAGATAATAATGTCAAAAGATTCTACTAATGTCCTGGATACGTTTGAAAGTCCTGAAACTGATCGTGATTATACCATCCGTATTACTATGCCTGAATTTACTTGCTTATGCCCTCTCACAGGGCAACCAGACTTCGCTAAGTTTCAGCTAGAGTATATTCCAGATCTGTTATGCGTAGAACTCAAGTCCTTGAAATTATACATGGGCTCGTTCCGGGATACAGCCGCTTTTCATGAAGCTTTTACGAATAAAATACTGAATGATTTAGTAGAACTCACTCAGCCCCGTTTTATGCGCTTAAATGCGGATTGGAACGTGCGCGGCGGCATTTTTACCACAGTAGTGGCAGAACACAGAAAAGACGGTTGGCAGACTCCCACAAAAGTTGATTTACCGTAAATCAATAAGTTACAGCTTTTTTGAGACAGATGCGCCCGTATATTCTAAATTATAGAGTACTTAGACCGAATATCGCTGTTCATTTACACGATACGTTTATACCCCTCTGGCACCCCATGTTTAGATAACACTAACTGCCAGAGTTGGAGTTCACGGGCACGAAATGCCCCGGCACAAGTGAGAAGATAGTATTTCCACATACGATAGAAACGCTCATCATAATTGCCTTTAAGGCGCTTTAATTTGGGCCAATGCCGATCAAAGTTCTCAAACCAAGCAGTCAGAGTGTAGTCATAGTCAGCCCCAAAGTTATGCAAATCTTCCAACACAAAAACTTTTTCAAGTTCTGGTGTAAGTCGAGATAAAGAAGGCACTGTTCCATTAGGAAAAATATATTTATGAATCCAGGGATTGGGAGCAGAAGTTTGATCATGACACCCGATGGTATGGAGTAAAAACAAACCATCATTTTTCAAGCAGCGCGCTGCCACCTCGAAATATTGTGCATAATTCTTCACACCAACATGTTCAAACATCCCCAGCGACACGATATGATCAAACTGCTGATTGAGTAAACGATAATCCTTCACGTAAATATTAACGGACGGATCTGTGTAGCGCTGACTGGCATACTCCGCTTGATCTGTGGAAATAGTGATTCCAGTCACTTTTACTCCATAATACTCTGCTGCAAAGCCTGCAAAACTTCCCCAGCCACAACCAATATCTAATACATGTTGTCCTGGCTTTAGGTCTAGCTTTTGACAAACCAGGTCTAATTTAGCCATTTGTGCAGCATCTAAATCCTGCGCTTTTTTCCAAAAAGCACAGGTATAAGTCATGCGGTCATCAAGCATACACTCAAACAACTCATGACCAAGATTGTAATGCTGCTCCCCCACCTGATAAGCACGTGTGAGTGTTTGCATGTTAGTGAATTTAGCCAGCAAAACTAATGGCAAGTGCTTACAACGAATAATCTGATTCCTGAGATCACTAGACAGTGCCTTACAAATAAACTGATCAAGCTCATCGACATCCCACCAACCATCCATGTAAGCTTCACCCAGCCCTAACAGCCCCTGAGTAAATACACGCTTGAAGAAGGACTCATGACGCACTTGCAAATCCCATGCGCGAACACCATTCACTTGGATATCAGCACTGGCCAATAAGTCAGTCATTTTTTTGGATAAGTCCAACATAAAAATATATTAAACAGCAGCATCCTGATTAATTATTTATAATAATTAATATATATTATTAATTGAAATAATCAAGCAAATAGGAACACTACAAAACTTAAAGGCTACACACCATTAACGAATATATTCTTCTTAGACGGCCAATAAAAAGAGCTGGGTATTTCTTTAAATGATATAATGAGGAAATTTTACGTCAAAATATTGTCAGCAATATAAATCAAAAAGAATATAAAAAAAATTTGCTACGCAATAAAATTCTTTAGCCGCTTCATACCTTCATACAGGCGATCTTCATGACTGGTGTAGGCCAGCCGAATAAATTGTTCAGCTCTATATTGACCGAAGTCACAGCCAGGAGTCACTGCAACCCCAGTCTCTTCCAGCAATTGCTGACAAAACTGAAAACTATCTTGACTCACATCAGCTATATTCACATAAACATAGAATGCACCTTGTGGAATACAAGGAACTTTTATCGACATATCATTCAACGCATCACAAATTAAATCACGTCGCTGTTGAAATATACTTCTACGTTGTTCAACAATATCAAATGTTTGCTCGTGATAAGCGGCTAATGCGGCAAACTGTGCTGGGGTAGAACTCGCTAAATAGGTATTTTGTGCAATCGCGTCTAAACTCTTGATATAGGCTTTTGGAGTGACACACCATCCAATGCGCCAGCCTGTCATGCCAAAATATTTTGAAAAACTATTGATAACAAAAATATTATCTCGCATTCCTGCCACTGAGCTTGGAGCATTATCGTAGTTTAGCCCTTGATAAATTTCATCAACAATCAAGACGCTACCTTTACACGCAAGAAAATCTGCAATAGCTAATAATTCCTGTCTATCAGATACCCTACCGGTTGGGTTAGAAGGACTTGCTATAAGCACAGCTGCCACATCCTCATGCCAATGAGTTTGAACCGCCTTTAGATCCAATTGAAAATTACTAGTCTCATCAACAGCCACGGCTTCAATTTTAGCATTAAGTAACTCAGCGACATTACGGTTACACGGATAAGTCGGGTCTTCAATCATGAGTGTTTTTCGCTCTTGGAGGACATAAGAAAATACTAACTGTATTGCCCCTGATGCGCCGGGCGTGATAAAAATTTGCTGTCCATCCACGGTACAATTAAAACGCTCTGCATAATCCTCACTGATAGCAGCACGCAACTCTGGCAAACCTTGAGCCGAGGTATAAAAAGTCTGCTGCTTTTGAAGCGCAATAATACCTGCATCCATAATCGGTTGTGGTGCTGGAAAGTCAGGTTCACCAATTTCCATATGAATAATATCGCGTCCTTGCGCTTCCATCTGCTTACTACGTGCCAAGATATCCATCACATGGAATGGCTTAATTGAGGATGGTTTCAGCACTTACTTTCTCTTGTAGTGACTCATCATGCGTTCGCGTTTGCGAAGTTGTCTGGGTGTAAGCACATTGCGTTTGTCAGCATAAGGATTATCAGGTGAACGCAATAAAAAGCGAATCGGTGTACCGACTAAACGTAATTTTTCCCTGAAGAAGTTTTCTAAGTAGCGCACATAGGATTTTGGCAATTGACTGGTCTGAGTCCCATAGAGAACAAAGGTCGGAGGGTGTGATCCTCCTTGGTGAACATAACGCAATTTTATTCGCCGGCCTCGCACCATAGGTGGGGGATTATTTTCCACCGCATGGCCGAGTAGTTGGTTAGCCTCCGACGTACTTAAATCGATCGCAGCCGATAGATTAGCAGAGACCACCGATTGCATAAGTTTTTTTAAACCAACACGTTTTTGTGCTGATATTTTAATTTTGTCGACATATTCTAAGTATTGGTAGCGAGTATCTAACGCATATTTCAATGCGTGATTATCATCATGACTAGCCGCATCCGTTTTATTAAGTGCCAGCACCAGGGCACGCCCTTCACGTAAAACAATCTCTAATAAGGTACTATCTTGATCCGCAATTCCTTCTGTCACATCGACCATGAAAATAATGACATGCGCAGATGAAATAGCCTCCAATGTTTGCACGATACTAAATTTTTCAACACTTTCTCGTACCCGACTTTTACGTCTCACCCCCGCCGTATCAATTAGAGTAAAGCGATCTTGGTTATATTCAAATGGAATACGTACACTGTCACGGGTCGTTCCCGGCACTGAAGATGTCACACATCGATCTTGTTTCAGTAATGCATTTATCAGCGTTGATTTGCCAGCGTTGGGGCGACCGATAACTGCAATACGAGTGATTTTTTCATGTTGTTCATCGTCAGCATCTTCATCTGTATCGCTCATTGGCTCTAGTTCCGGCAGATCGGCTAGAAGTGCTTCTATCATCGACTCGACACCACGCCCTTGTTGAGCAGCAATAGCAAACAATTGAGGTACTCCTATTTGATAGAACTCTCCCGCGATAATATTCGCATCCAATCCGTCTATCTTATTCACTACCAACGAAAATGGAATACTACGTTTACGTAGCATCTCAATAATACGAAAATCCTCTGGCACCAACCCATCCTTAGCATCCACCATAAACAACACAATATCAGCCTCGTCAATCGCAACATCTGTTTGCGAAAGCATGCCAAGATCGATCTCGTTTTTATCATTGACAATACCGCCAGTATCGATAACGACACAGCTTTTAGAGTAGCGATGACTGAAACCGTATTTTCTATCTCGAGTTAAGCCAGGATAATTTGCAACTAACGCATCTCTTGATTGAGTGAGAAAATTAAATAGCGTTGACTTACCAACATTTGGCCGGCCAATTAAGGCAATTACAGGAGCCATACATGAAACCAATTAAGGAGGAGTTTATGGGTGGATTTTACATCCCACATGAGAAAAATCATTGAATAGATATGGCAGACAAACGACCATTACGCTGGACAATATGAGTCTGTAATGCAGTTGATGTACCTGCAGCAAACAAACGCTGGCTAGCTATTTCCTTACGGCCAACAATACTGCCATCTTGTTTTGATAACACGTGCACATAGCCATCAAAATCACCCACTAAAATATAATCAGCGAGTAGCATTGGGGCGGATAATTGACGGTACTCAAGCTGATTTTGCACCCAGATTGTGCCCCCTGTATTGCGATCTAATGCCCACACATGATCATCTTTATCACTTACATAAACTATCGATTCATCAGTAGTTAAGCCCTGTGCTGAAGCAATATCTCGCACCCAAATTGGCTGCCCGTTACTACGGTTAATAGCCATTACACGCCCATGATAGCTGGCCGCGTAGACAGTATTGTCAGTGACCACAATTTGTCCATCAACATCAACCATTCTGTCGAGCTCACTGCGACCAGAAGGCACTGAAACACGTGCTTCCCATAACAAGTTTCCAGATGCAATATTAATAGCAATCACCTTACCGTTATCCATACCCGCATAGATGATTCCATCCATAACAACAGGTACACCCGCACCAAAAAGGGTTAAGGCAGGCATCGTTTCTGTCACCGTCCAACGCTTCTGCCCACTATCGGCATACAAAGCTAAGATTTGATTATTATTGGTTCGAATAACGATATCATCTTCAGTATGTGCGACGGCCATAACCTCTAAACCAAGTGACGCAGACCAACGCTCACTGCCATCTTTTAGGTCAAAAGCTCTCAATTCACCCGCCTGAGTGCCTACCACAGCAATTTCTCTATTGCCACCAACACCTCCTGACAAACGCTCTTGTATTGACTGTTTCCAGATCAGCTGGCCGTCTTGGATACTAATTGAAGCCAGATCACCGCTCTCACTACCGATGATTAAATTCTGATTATATCCATGTGGTCTTATTATGACTTTTTCTCCATCTCCTCGAACAGACGAATCATCCCATACTTTTTTAAGCTCAACTGACGCCTCAATATTTTCCAACTTCTTAGGCTCACGCAATGTCAATTCGACTTTTTCTTCGTCATCACCAATAAAAGGTATATAACTACAGGCACTAATGACCACACACAGGGCCAGCATGATGCACCTTGGTAATACGTTGATTATGCTCATAATGTAAGGAGTCTCAATAAAATGAAATTTGAATAGAGTGATACCTTTACACATTTGACTGCTGTGTTGCCATTGCATTATCGCGCTTCATTTCCAGATAACTAATATCAGATTCTTCAGCAGTAGCAATCGCGGAGTCATAAGCTGCGCGCGCCTCTTCATACTCACCACGACTAACGTGCCAATCACCACGTAATTCTTCCTTCAATGATGCGTAGGCAAATGGAAAATCATGATTGAGTAAGGCTTGTGCGAGCTCTAGTTGTTCCTGAGCAATATAAATACGAATTAAACGCAACTTAGCCACAGACTGAATAGTGTCTTGTTGGGCATTGTCGATTACCCATTGTAGATTCTCTACAGTCTTTTCATGCTCAACATTTTCGGCATGAACTTTAGCTAACATCAAACCTGCAAGCGCGGCATATGGTGTTGAGGGAAATTCTTTTTTTAACTGTTCAGCTTGCAATACAACGGCATCAATATCTTGTGCCACTACGGATTGTTGCATTACATCATATCTATCTGAAGCCATCATATATTGCTGCTCTTGATAAGCTCCCCAACTTTTCCAGCCGACCAATGAACCAATACCCAGCACGACCCCGACGACCGCCGCGGAACCATTTTGCTTCCACCATTTCTTGAGCGCGTCTACTTGTTGTTCTTCTGTTTCATTTTCTGCCATGTTTGCCTCCTAGCACATGGAATAAATTATACTTTTGAGAGAGTCGATAATTGATCTAACCCACAGGTAATTTGAGGTACCTCTTTTTGTAAATTTTTTACTGTGATGTATTCATTATTGAGTTCTTCATCACCAATAATAATAGCTAATCTAGCATTGGCGCGATCAGCCCTCTTCATCTGGGACTTGATACTACCACCTCCACAATTCATCTGAATAGCAAATTCAGGTAATTCCTTGCGAATTTGCTCACAAACATGAAATGCATAACGTGTGACTTGCTCACCAAGGGCAATCACATAAGCATCCAAAGTGGGGGTATGTTTGCGTAAATTGTCATCAACAAGGCTATATAACCGCTCAATGCCGATAGCAAAGCCGGCAGCAGGAGTGTTTCTCCCACCCATTTGACCCACCAGACTATCATATCGTCCACCTGCGCAAATAGTCCCTTGGGCACCCAACTGATTCGTCACCCACTCAAATACCGTACGGTTGTAATAATCCAACCCGCGGACTAACGTTGAATTAATCTTGGCTTCAACACCACATCGCTCCAACATTAAACATAGTTTTTCGAAATGCTCTTTAGCCTCAGTATCCAAATAATCAAATAATAGAGGCGCCTCTTTTACTAGGGCTTGCACCTCAGGATTTTTACTATCTAGAATTCGTAATGGGTTACTGTGCAAACGTCGTCTAGCATCTTCGTCCAACTGCTCAGAATGGTCTGAAAGGAATGCAATCAAATCTGCTCTATGTCTACTTCTAGCCTCACTATCGCCTAACGTATTAATCTGTAGTTCCAGATTTTGACTATCTAAGCCTACGGCTTGCCACATACTTTGTGTCATTAGTATCAGCTCTATATCAATATCCGGCCCCGCCATTCCAAACGTTTCTACACCCAATTGATGAAATTGCCGATAACGACCTTTTTGTGGTCGCTCACGCCGAAAAAATGGACCTAAATACCAATAACGCTGCTGTTGATTATGCAACCAACCATGCTGCACACCTGCTCGTAAGGTGCTGGCCGTGCCCTCCGGTCTGAGTGCTAGCCACTCACCTCCACGATCCTCAAAAGCATACATTTCCTTCTCAACAATATCAGTTACTTCGCCAATGGATCTTTTGAAAAGCTCAAGCTTTTCTACAATCGGTGTACGGACTTCTTGATAAGCATACTGACGCAGCACCGCGATTAATTGATTTTCCAATAGTCTCAATGGAACCGTGTCATCAGGTGCCAAATCGTGCATACCACGGATTGATTGAATATTGTCACTCATAATTTATATTACTATTAAGATTCCGATTGTTATCCCGCATCACTTAAAATCTGTTCGACATGAGACCACTCTTATTTACACCAAATCTAGCGAGATTGGCTCCATAGCCATAATCTGACTGATCTTGTAATACACCATCAACCCGCACCTCGACCGATGGAGAATTACCCAGAAATACATTAACACGACCCTTAACTGTAATGGATTTAACACTACCCATCTCATAGAGACCAAAAGCTAAGCGATTAAGTTTTTCATCCAATATCTCTAACCAGCTATCTTGATGAAAATGTAAAGTTAATTGAAAACGATCAATATCCCCTTGATCAACTCCAATGACTGTTTGTATAACTTCTACTGCTTCGGCTATTTTTTCAGCATCAGCCGACTCAATCGATAAATTCTCATTAGCTCGGATTGGTTGTTGCTCAGATGATGTAAGCTGCTCTAATAATTCACCCTCACTTTGTCCTCGTTGTGTAAGTGTGATTGGAGTGGGCTGCGCAAGTATTTCAGCGGACTCACCTTGTTCTTGAATAATCAGCTCTGACACCTCTTTCTCAAGCTTACCTTCATCATCTAAATTGGATTGTGTATCCAATAACTGTTCGATCAGCGATGCAGATTGAGGTGTAATTTGCTCTTCATCCTGTTGAGTAAAGATAGACGATAAAGGCACAGGAGCATTAGTATTGTGACTCATCCATGTGAGCAAGGCATAGCCCATCCACAATGATAAAATAATAATAACCAACCATTTAATCAGGTTGAAAATAACCATGATTGGCGCATGTTGTGTGACTTTAACCTTCACTAGATCAGGTGATTTTTGTTTCTGTAACTGAGGTTGATATTGATTATAGGCATCTAAAATTGGACGCTCGTCAATATCTAATAGCTTTGCATAATTGCGAATATAACCCTGAACAAATACTCTTGATGGTAAACTGTCAAAATCATCACTCTCAAGTGCCACTATTACAGAAACATCTAAATGAACTGCTTCTGCCGCCTGATTAATATCCAGCCCAAGAACTTCACGTGATTTACGTAAAGTTGAACCTATAAACACCTGTGTTGATTGCTCACTCATTAATAATATCCGCAAGTGTGGCAGCTTGATTAGAATCCGGATACTGTCTAATAAGTTGCTGAGAATAATAAAGCGCTTGCTCGGAGTTACCTAAAGCAGACTCAATCCGATACGCTAACAACAACGACTCACCAGTATGCTGTGAGTGAACCTCAAACTCAGACAATATTTTTTGTGCTTGCAAAAAATTTTCAACTTTAAAATGCAATTTAGCCAATTGATAAAGTGCCACACGTTGTCCATTTTTTAACTCAAGACTCTTTTGGAAATATTCTTGGGCGGCACCATAGTTTGGAATTTCCATCACACACACGCCCGCCATCAAAAAGGCATTTGCGCGTGTCGGATAAAGCGGATCCTCCAATACTAATTTAAAATATTTATGTGCTTGTTTGTAACGTTGATGACGGCATAAAAAGGCGGCGTAATTATACAAACCACTACTATCTTTATTGTCTATCGCAAGGGCTTTTTTATAATATTCTTCCGCGCGCTCTATTTGATTAAGTCTTTCTTGCAAAACTGCGTAGATCCACCGAGCTTTTGAAGATTTTGGATCTTGAACAAATGCACGTTTTAACTTCTCATCTGCAGCCTGATAATTTTCATTAGCAATATAATTAGCCCCAAGCTGAACATTAATTTCAGCTGCTTTAGGATTGTAAGCAAGCCCATCTGACTCTTGCATGTCTGAAGGAGTCATCATACATCCAGCTAAAAAAACTAATAATAAAATAACTAAGCGCATTTGATACCTATCTTGCGACTAATTAAAGAACGCTCATACATCTTTACATAATGATTACTCCGTTGCGCCTTATCAACCACTTGGCCTGCCAACTGACCACAGGCAGCAGCTATATCTTCCCCACGAGGTCGACGAGTAATAACGATAATGCCGCTATCCATAAGAATTTGACTGAAACGATCAATTCTCGACTGTGTAGATCGCTCATAACCAGAGCCCTCAAAACTATTGAATGGGATTAAATTGACTTTGGCGCGAATCCCCTTGAGAATTTTTACTAACTGTCGTGCTTGCTGATCACTATCATTCACGCCTTTCAACATGACATATTCAAAGGTCACACTCTCTTTACGGTTCTTGTTGTCCAGATAACGTCTACAAGCCGCCAGTAAATCTTTAATTGGAAATTTACGGTTCAAAGGCACTAACTCATTTCGAACTTCATCATTCGGGGCATGCAATGAAATAGCTAAACTAACGTCAATTGTCTCAGACAAAGTATCCATTTTCGGCACCACGCCTGATGTGCTCACTGTGACTTTGCGCTTTCCCATACCATAGGCGAGATCATCCAACAGCAGCTGAATAGTAGGCAGCACTTGTTTATAATTCATCAGTGGCTCACCCATGCCCATGTAAACCACATTGGTCAACATCGATTGACCTTCATAAAGCGCTCGCAAACGCTGATCCGCCACCCACACTTGCCCAATAATTTCTGCTGCGCTTAAGTTGCGATTAAATCCTTGCCGTGCTGTCGCACAAAATGTGCAATCCAAAGCACAGCCCACCTGTGATGATATGCAAAGGGTGCCGCGGTTAGCCTCTGGAATAAATACTGTCTCAATGGCATTACTAGGCTCATCCTCACCTGCCTCCACTCGCAATAGCCATTTGATTGTTCCGTCTTTTGAAATTTGTTCCGACTCAATCTGTGGAACGATGATTTGTGCCTTATCTTGCAATAAACTGCGCAACGATTTGTTGAAATCAGTCATATTGGTAAAATCAGACACACCGCGCTGATAAATCCATTGTAACAACTGCTGTGCACGAAATTTTTTATCACCTAAAGAGATAAAAAATTCTTCTAGTTCTGGTCGGCTCATACCGACCAGATTAATCTTCGAGTTTATATCCTCTAGCTTCGCGGACAAAGCTCGTCCTCTGAGAAGAAAAAGGCAATTTCTACCGCTGCCGTTTCAGGCGCATCTGAACCATGCACAGCATTTGCATCAATACTATCAGCAAAGTCCGCACGAATTGTTCCAGCCGCTGCTTCAGCAGGATTAGTAGCACCCATAACATCGCGATTCTTTTTGATAGCATCTTCACCTTCCAACACCTGAACCATAACAGGACCAGACATCATGAACTTAACCAAATCTGCATAAAAAGGGCGATCCTTATGTACTTCATAAAAACCTTCTGCTTGCACTTGTGATAACTGCATCATTTTTGCAGCCACGATGCGCAGTCCGACTTTCTCAAAACGAGCATAAATCTCACCAATAACATTCTTTGCCACTGCATCAGGTTTGATAATTGAGCACGTGCGTTCCATTTTTAATATCTCCTAGTTGCTAATTCAATCGTTTTATTGTTCTATCAATACATAAGTGGATAATCGAGTATCGGAATTCTACGCGGATATGCATCGAGTGTGAACGGGTGAATGATTAAATCCACCATATTTCTATCAATATCGACTATGTCACATACACACCAAACTTAGTGACAAACAACAGCGAGATAAACAATGCTAACAAGTGGATTGTGGATCATTGCAAGTAATATATAACCATTCCAATAGACTAACTGGCCAACTTCCTACCGTCCAAGATCATAGATCTGTTTTTACAAAAAATTTTTCATGGGAGATTTTTTCGAAACAGATTTCATAGAATTCTATCAGTCACGTTCATCCAACCATGCCATTTGGATAGCCTCTAGAATTTTTTCACTCGACTTTTCTGGATCATCATCAAATCCCTCTAAAGCACATATCCAAGCATGAAGGTCTGTGTAGCGTATGTATTGTGGATCCACATCAGGATGTTGCTCATCTAATTCTATTGCTATATCGAGTGTATCTGTCCAACGCAAACTCATAATTAACTCCTAGATGATTTTATGTAACTTATGGTAGTAAACACTTTACACACATGCATCTCTATTATTGATCAATGAGATTCAGAAACTAAATTGATTGTATATTTAGGGATCTCTACAACCAAATCCTGCTCACCCACTAGCGCCTGACAACTCAATCTTGAATCTGGCTCAAGCCCCCATGCCTTATCTAGATAGTCTTCCTCATTTTCAGTAGCTTCTGAGAGCGACTCCAGGCCTTGGCGAATATATACATGACAAGTAGTACAAGCACAGGATTTTTCACAAGCATGCTCAATTGAAATACCATTTTTCAATGCCACATCACACACACTTGTTCCTGTCTGTGCTTCAACTGACATACCCTCAGGGCAAATTTGCGGATGTGGCATAAAAGTAACTTTAGGCATAAATCTAATTTCCAATTTTTGTAACCATTTTACGTGATGAACTTCAATATGAAGCTCACTCCCCAAACTCTTCTACGGCTCGACCTTGCATCATAGACTGCACACTTTGATTCATACGCCGAGCTACATATTCTTCGCTGACACCTTCAAGATGCTTAATAGCTTGCTTAATCTCATCCGGTTGTTGTGATTTTTGTCGCACTGCAAGCAGATCTGCACGTGCCTGCTCGATCTGGCTCATTTCTTCAGCGTTTAATAATTGTTGGCCATCTTTTGCTAATGCCGCATCCAGCGCTTCAATCACCCTATCTGCATCTACCTGTTCTTCACGTAGAGAGCGCATCAACATATCATCCTTCGCATGCTCCATAGAAGCTTTCAACATGCTCTCAATCTCATGATCTGACAAACCATATGATGGCTTAACCTCAATTTTTGCTTGCACTCCAGTATTTACCTCTTCTGCTAATACATTTAAAAGACCATCAGCATCTACACTGAAAGTCACTCTTATTTTTGCGGCGCCTGCAACCAAGGGAGGTATTTGAGTAAGATCAAAAGTTGCCAAAGATCGACAATCTGATACTAATTCTCGCTCACCTTGTAAAACGTGGATACGCATTGCTGTCTGACCATCTTTAAAAGTAGTGAATTCTTGCGCTCTAGCGACTGGTATAGTGGTATTACGGCTTATAATTTTTTCAACTAGGCCACCCATGGTTTCAATACCCAGTGATAAGGGGAGTACATCTAGTAATAACATTTCATCGCCCGGTTTATTGCCTGCCAACACATCAGCCTGAAGGGCTGCACCAATCGCGACCACTCGATCAGGATCTATATCTGTGTGCGGTACACGCTCGAAGAACTCTTCAACCGCAGCCCGCACACGTGGCACGCGTGTAGAACCTCCCACCATCACAACCTGGGTGATATCCTGTTGAGAAAACTGCGCATCACGTAAGGCTCTACGGCAAGCAATCAGACTTTTCTTAATTAGAGGTTCGATCAATTGCTCAAACTGATCACGTGTTAATACAAATACATAATTTTGGATTTTAATTTCAACTTGTTCGGTATGCGTGAGCTGTTCTTTCAGCTCGCGTGCATGGATGTAAATCTGGCGCTGCAAATCTTGGTCTTGCTGTTGTTCAGCGGGTAGCTGCTCAGTGATCCATGCGCTGATAGCAACGTCAAAATCGTCTCCACCTAAGGCAGAATCTCCACCCGTTGCAACCACTTCAAATACGCCTTTACGCAATTTTAATATTGAAATATCAAAAGTGCCGCCACCCAAATCATACACAGCAACAATGCCTTCAGCACCAGCATCCAATCCATAAGCGATGGCAGCAGCAGTAGGCTCATTGAGTAATCTGAATACATTCAGACCCGCAACTTTAGCTGCATCTTTGGTGGCTTGTCTTTGCGTATCATCAAAATAGGCAGGGACCGTAATCACAGCACCCGTAAGCTCATCACCGAGCGTTTCCTCAGCACGCTGCTTAAGCGCGGATAAGATATCCGATGAAATTTCTACCGCGCTACGCGCACCACAACAAGTATTTATTCTAGGCACGGATTGATGGTTTTGGGCAAATAAGTACGAACACTCGTGAACTTTAATATCTTGCATGGGGCGCCCAAGAATACGCTTAACTGAAGATATTGTATTGAAGGGATCACTCAGTCGATAAGGCAAAGCCTCATATCCGACGATAGGCGGTTGATCAATTCGATAATGAACAACTGATGGCAATATTGCCCTGCCTTGTTCATCTGTCAGTGTTTCAACCACACCACTGCGCACTGAGGCTACTAATGAATTAGTTGTACCTAGATCTATCCCCACTGCCAAACGATGCGCATGAGGTGCAGTAGACATACCTGGCTCTGAAATCTGTAATAATGCCATGATTTAAATTAATTCATCCTCTAGTGCTTCTTGCTTATTAGCAATTTGATTTTGCAATCGTTTGAAGAATTGCAACTTGAGCACAGCTTGTTTGGCATCATCCCAATGTTCAGCTTCAAATGCACACACAAACATCTGTACGAGTTGATTTTTTTGCACTGCCGCTTGATTCGCTAATACATCTAACGCAGCTAGAGCATCTGGCTGTTGATCAATACTATCAATTGCCTCACGCAGTTCCATTTGCTGCATCAGGAACTCCATATCGTGCGTGGTATCTTTATCTTCATCAAACTCAATGCCCTGCAACTGCAATAAATAACGCGCACGCATTTGATCATCGCTGAGCGTTTTATGAGCCTCATTGACATGACTGGTCACTTGCATTGCTAAACGCTTATCTTGATCGCTAGCATTTACAAATCGATCTGGGTGATACTGAATTTGCAGCTGCCGATAGTTATCAGCTAATACTGACTGATCTATAGAGAAACAAGCCTCAAGTTGAAAGCACTCGAAATAGCTTTTGGTAAAATCAAATGCCATATTTATAGGTCAAAACGTTTAGTAAAATATGATCAACGTACAGTGGGTAGATAACCAAAATAATATTAGCGTGGTTTAACGCTTAATGCTTACGCTGACAGGAATTTATACGGTGAAGCTCTCACCACAGCCGCATCGGTCTTTTTCATTAGGGTTATTAAACTTGAACCCTTCATTTAACCCTTCTTTTGCAAAGTCTAATTCAGTGCCGTCAAGGTAGACTAGACTTTTGGGACTGACAATCACCTTGACACCACGATCTTCGAAGACTTCATCACTATCCTCGATTTGATCAGCAAATTCGATAGTATATGCCATACCTGAACAACCCGTGGTTTTCACACCCAAGCGCACACCCACACCTTTGCCTCGTTTTTCGAGAAAAGTACGGACTCTTTGCGCGGCACTTTCTGTCAATGAAACCGACATGTTTATGCGCTTTTCTTTGCTTCTGATTGCTTACTTTGATAATCAGTAATCGCCGCTTGGATCGCGTCCTCAGCTAATACCGAACAGTGTATTTTAACGGGCGGTAAAGCAAGCTCTTCAGCAATTTCTGAATTCTTAATCTGACTGGCCTCGTCCAAGGTTTTTCCTTTTACCCATTCCGTTAACAAACTAGATGAAGCAATCGCAGATCCGCAACCATAAGTTTTAAATTTAGCGTCTTCAATCACACCATTATCATTAACTTGAATTTGTAATTTCATTACATCTCCACATGCTGGCGCACCTACCATACCTGTCCCAACATTCACATCATCTTTATCTAGCGTGCCGACATTACGAGGGTTTTCATAATGATCAAGCACCTTGTCACCGTATGCCATATTTGACTCCTTAACGTTTTCTTTCCGTGCAGCTTAATGTGCTGCCCATTCAATAGATTTTAAATCAATACCTTCTTTATACATATCCCACAGAGGAGACAAATCACGCAATTTACTCACCGCAGTACGAATGACTTTTATCGCATGATCAACATCTTGTTCAGTGGTAAAACGACCAATGCTGAATCGTAACGAGCTGTGTGCCAATTCATCGTCACGCCCAAGAGCACGCAGTACATAACTTGGCTCCAAAGAAGCACTAGTGCAGGCTGATCCTGACGATATTGCAATATCTTTTAGCGCCATGATTAAACTCTCGCCTTCAACGAAGTTAAAGCTCATATTTAAATTATGTGGAACCCGATGCTGTATATCGCCATTAATATAGACTTCTTCAATGTCTTTAAGCCCATCAAGCAAACGATCACGTAACGCTTTAATACGCACATTATCACCGTCCATTTCGACTTCAGCTAATCTAAATGCTTCACCCATGCCAACGATTTGATGAGTAGGCAGCGTGCCTGAACGCATACCACGCTCATGACCACCACCATGCATCTGCGACTCAATTCGAATTCGTGGCTTACGTCGCACAAACAGAGCGCCGATACCCTTGGGACCATAAATTTTATGCGCAGAAAAACTCATTAAATCAACTTTCATTGCTTGTAAATCAATTTTCTCCTTGCCCGGGCTTTGTGCTGCATCAACATGCAATATCACTTTATTCTCACGCGCAATTTCACCTATGGCTTGTATATCTTGTATCACACCGATCTCATTATTCACATGCATAATCGAGATCAACACAGTATCTTCACGGATAGTCGCTTTGAGAACATCAAGATCGACTAAACCATTATCCATAGGCTCTAGATAAGTAACCTCAAACCCTTCACGCTCTAACTGACGGCAGGTATCAAGCACTGCTTTATGTTCTGTTTTGAGCGTTATGAGGTGCTTGCCTTTCTTACTATAGAAATGAGCTGCACCTTTAATTGCGAGGTTATTAGACTCAGTTGCACCACTGGTCCAAACGATTTCTTTTGGGTCACAATTCACTAAGCTAGCGACTTGTTGACGGGCTTTTTCAACGGCTGCTTCCGCGTTCCAACCGAAAACATGACTGCGTGATGCAGGATTGCCAAAATTTCCGTCATAAGTTAGACAATCCATCATGACCTTAGCCACGCGTGGGTCAACTGGCGTTGTGGCACTGTAATCCAGATAAATTGGTAGTTTATTTTGACTCACTCACACATTCCTTTCAGTTAGGTTGTTGAAATTCAACTGTTTGTTCAATAACACTGGCTTGTCCTGAACTTTGATCATGGCGCGCACTGTCTTGGCGGGCGGCCACATCTAATACATGCTGTTTGTTGATGGCGTCTTCAAGGGTGATGCCAGATAAAAACACATGAATTTGCGTACTTAATCCCTCCCATAAATCATGGGTTAAACAGCGCTGGTGATTTTGACACCCCTCATTACCACCGCAGCGTGTAGCATCAACACTCTCATCTACCGCCGTAATAATATCAGCGATAGCAATCTCTTTGGCCTCGCTCGCCAAATGATATCCTCCACCTGGACCGCGTGTACTCTTGACCAGGCCAGCTCGACGTATTCGACTAAACAATTGCTCTAGATAAGATAAAGATATCCCCTGGCGCTGAGAAATATCACACAACGAAACAGGGCCATGATGCTGATGTATAGCGACATCAAACATTGCAGTGACTGCGTATCTGCCTTTTGTATTTAATTTCATATCAGACCTAGATTGCTTGCCAACGGGCTTCTCTATCAAATCTTTATTTAGAGTTGATGGTGCAATACCTGAGTAAAATGATCAAGTATGTCTAAAGAGGGGGGTTAGACATCCTTTAAACACCATATTGCTTGCTATCCTATTGTTTTTTCGATACTTTTTAGAATTCCTCGGAGGATATTCACATCCGCACGGGTAAGCTCGGTACGATCATACATATGTCTCACCTTGCGCATCAAAGGCACTGGGTTTTCTTGATCAAGAAAATCAACTTTTTCGAGTACTTTCCACAAATGTTGATAGAAACCTTCAATTTCACCAGCCGGTGCTATGGCAGGCGCTTTTCTCGACGGCTCATTATCTTGAATGGCAAGTTGCGCTGCATGCCATTCATAACAAATAATTTGTACCGCAGCAGCTAAATTCAACGAAGCATATTCGTCATTTGCAGGAATCGTGCACACACTATGACACAAATCGATTTCTTCATTAGTAAGACCATTTCTCTCCCGCCCAAACACAAAAGCCACCTTCAACCCATGGTATTGAGTCATTAATTCCTGCATCAATGGCTTTGGCGCAAGTACAGAAGCAGACAGCTTTCTGTCTCTGGCGGTCACTCCAACCACGCGCTGACAATCAGCGACTGCCTCATGCAGAGTTTCGCAGCGCTGGGAATTTTCAAGTAACTCAGCGGCACCCGAAGCACGTGCAAAGGCCACAGGATCAGGGAACTTTTGGGGTTTCACCAAACTTAATTGTGTTAGACACATAGTTTTCATAGCACGGGCTGCCGCCCCAATATTGCCAGGATGTGAGGTTTCTACTAATACGATTTTTACTTGCATGAGATAATTATAAAATATATGTGCTTACATTGTTGAATAGCTCTGTTACCCTGTGGCGCCTCAGGATACAACCTGACCATTCTTACTTAAATAACGACTTAGTATATTGAGCTTATGAGTACACCTGTCCTAAATATTGCCATAAGTGCTGCTCGTGCAGCTGGCCATGTCATCATCAGAAACATTAACAGACGCCCAGATCTAAAGATTCAGACCAAAGCCGTTAATGATTTTGTTAGCGAGGTGGATCATCAAGCAGAGTATGAAATCATCTCAACGATACGAAAAGCCTATCCTCATCATGCCATCCTAGCAGAAGAATCTGGCCAACATGAAGGCAAAGAGTGCGAGTGGATAATTGACCCATTAGACGGCACTGCAAACTACATCCGGGGTATTCCACATTATTGTGTTTCAATTGCCATGCGTGAGGACGGTAAAGTTAAGATTGGCGTAGTCTATGATCCAGTTAAAGAGGAATTATTCTGTGCAGCGCGAGGGGCAGGAGCCACTTTGAATAACCGTCGTATACGTGTGAGCTCACATAAAAATCTAGCAGGAGGTCTTATTGCAACAGGACTACCTTGTCGTAAAGATCAAGCAAACAGCGTGGATAGTTACATGAACACATTGCGCTTGGTGGTACAAAATAATGCAGACATAAGAAGTCTTGGCTCGGCTGCTCTCGACTTAGCTTATGTTGCTGCAGGACGCTACGATGGGTTTTGGATATCTGGATTAAACAGCTGGGATATGGCCGCAGGCGCATTGTTAATTCAAGAAGCGGGAGGTTTGGTCAGCGATGACAAAGGGGGACACAATTTCATGGATAGCGGCAACATTGTTGCAGCCAATACAAAAATCTATAAACCATTAATCACGGCGCTCAACAGCACCAATAAAAACTAGTCTTCACAACGCTAATCTATCGAGCAAATGAAAGGCTGCACACCTGAAATATTATTCTTTAGACGTTAAATTGAGCGTGGATCTTCATACCATGCACATAAAAATCATAAGCCGAAATAAGTGATTTAATCGAACGGTATAGCATCGGTTGGACGACTATCATCACCACCCTCACTTTCATCTTCTTTATCCTCATCAAATAAATCTTTAGCAGTGACATTCAGCAACACCAGTAAAGAACTTGCGATATAGATGGAAGAATATGTTCCAATGAGCACACCGACTAACAAGGCTAGTGCGAATGAATGAATCACCTCGCCCCCGACAAAAAATAACGCCAACAACACAAACAATGTTGTTAATGAAGTCATGATAGTTCGTGATAACGTTTGGTTGATAGAATCATTAATGACTTCTATAGGTGTCGCTTTACGCATTTTCCTGAAATTTTCTCGGATTCGATCAAACACCACAATCGTATCGTTTAAACTATAACCAATCACTGCTAATACTGCTGCCAGCACCGTCAAATCAAAAGGCGCTTGTGTGATGGAGAAAAATCCTACTGTGAGCAAAACATCATGGACCAATGCGGCTACCGCACCCAGAGAAAATCTAAATTCAAAACGTAACATGACGTAAATCAAGATAGCCACCAACGCATATAGAACGGCAAGACCGCCATCATCTCTCAACTCATCTCCCACTTGCGGACCGACAAATTCCACCCGGCGCATACTCAATTCACCTGTATTCTCTAATGCTCTGAGTACTTGATTACTAATTTCTGACGCCTTCACACTCTCACTGGCGGGCAATCTAATAAGGACGTCCTTGGCTGTTCCAAAATGTTGCACTATGACATCATCAAATTGTGCGGTAGCTAATGCCTCTCGCACAAGAGCAAGCTCTACATTTTGGCTATAACCCACCTCAACGATAGTTCCTCCAGTAAAATCAATACCGAAATTCAATCCTCGCATAGATAAAGAGACGATTGAGGCGAGCAATAGAATAATGGAAATAATCCAGGCAATTTTACGACGACCTAAAAAGTCTATGTTCAGAGATTGTTTGAGTAATTGCATAAGCTTAGATCGCCAAAGTCGGCGCCTTTTTGTTTCCGTAAATAAGATTAATCAATGCGCGTGTACCCATGATGGCGGTTAACATGGAGCAAAGAATACCGATTGAAAGAGTTACCGCAAAGCCTTTGATTGGCCCGGTTCCAAAAGTGAAAAGCACAATTGAAGCGATTAATGTAGTGACATTAGCATCAGCAATTGTCGATAAGGCTTTGGCATACCCTGAGTGTATGCTGGCTTGAGGTGAATTTCCGTTGAGTACTTCTTCTCGTATGCGTTCAAAAATTAACACATTAGCATCCACCGCCATCCCCACTGTTAATACAATTCCAGCAATACCAGGCAAAGTTAATGTAGCACCAGGGATCATCGATAAAATGGCGATGATTAATAGCAAGTTGGCGGCCAGCGCAACGTTGGCTACCAAGCCAAATACACGGTAGTAAAGCACCATAAATACCATTACCAGTAACATACCTAACATGACGGATAATTTACCTTGATCGATATTTTGTTGACCTAAACTTGGCCCCACAGTGCGTTCTTCAATGATATTCATGGGCGCAGCCAATGCACCGGCACGTAATAGTAAGGCCAAATTTCGAGCTTCTCGTGTAGTTTCCAGTCCTGTAATTTGAAAACGTTTACTTAATTGATCTTGAATACGTGCAATATTAATAACTTCTTCAACACGGCGTATACGTGACTGCAATTGACCTTGCTCATCTTTGTAGTATTCAGTTTTGTTCTCAATAAACACTACTGCCATCAAACGTTTAATATTCTCTCCCGTCGCCTCACTGAATAAACGGGCACCTTTGCCATCTAAGGTAATAAATACGGTTGCACCCGCTGTTTCAGGATCGATTCCAGAAGCCGCATCCGTGATGTAATCACCAGATAGCATCACTCGACGCTTTAATAACACCGGCACACCGCTTTTGTCGTAGTAGAGCTTATCCCCCAAGGGGACTTGGCCTGTGTCCTGAGCCAAATAAGCATCACCTTGCTCATCCACTAGACGAAATTCCAGTGTAGCAGTCGCACCTAATAACTCTTTTGCACGTGCTGTATCTTGCACCCCCGGCAATTGCACAACGATTCTATCGAGACCTTGTCTTTGTATAACAGGCTCTGCCACCCCTAATTCATTAACACGTTTCCTCAAAGTGGTGATATTTTGCTGAATAGCGAAACTCTGTAATTCAGTTTGAGCAGCCTGTTTTAAAGTGGCGTGGATGACAAAACTTTCTTCGACGTCCTCAAAGTCCAATACCTGACGGAAATTCTTATTCAATACTTCAAGGCCTTGCTCAAAATTAGCACTATCTTTGAAGCGTACGGAGAGTTGACCATTTTCCTGTGTCACACCTGCGTAGCGGACTTTCTGTTCTCTTAGGCTGGCTCGAAAATCTCCCTGATAACGATCTAAGGCTTTATTAATTGCTGCATTCATATCCACTTGCATTAAAAAGTGCACACCACCTCTCAAATCCAAACCAAGACTCATCGGTCCAGCATTCAGTGTTTGCAAAAACTCAGGGACCGCAGGGGCAAGATTAAGCGCCACCACATGTTGGGAACTTAGAGAGCTTTTTAATTCATCTGCAACTGCTAATTGTTCCTCTGTATCCTCGAAACGTATCAATAATTGCTTCAAATCTGTCTCTTCAACAGATTTAAATTCATGCTTATTATTTTCAAGAATTCTCTTAACTTGAATTTCTAAACCAGCTGGCAGTTCACCCGAATCATGGGAGATTTGAATTGAAGGATCTTCTGGATAGAGGTTAGGCACAGCATAAATAACCGCAAGCAATAAAATGCCTAACAGCAGTAAATTTTTCCATAAAGGGTAATGATTTAACATGAGCGAATCTCGAATTAGGACGAAATTTTATCAGTCCTGATAAAGTTAATCCTGATTAAGTGTGCCTTTGGGTAATATATTGTTGATGGCAAGCTTCTGAACTTTAATCACAACATTCTCAGCTAATTCGATACGAACATAATCCTCGCCCACACCTTTAATTTTTCCCATCATGCCACCATTGGTCACAACTTCGTCTCCCTTAGTAAGAGAATCCATCAATGATTTGTGCTCTTTTTGACGTTTTTGCTGAGGTCGAATAATCATGAAATACATAATCAAAAAGAAAATACCGATCATGACTAACATTTCTGTACCACCGCCGGTAGGTGCTGGCGCTGCTTCAGCGTAGGCATTACTAATAAGTGACATTGTGTTTACTCCAGATTTAAATCTATGAACAATAATGCGCCGTATTATGACACACTTAGCTGAGTGTTCTAGAACAAACCCTTATGAAAATGACGAATATTTAGCCGGATATGAATTTTATTCGTCTGCTTCACGCTGTACCCAAAATTGTTGTCTGAATTGTGGAAATCGATCTTCTAAAATGGCTGCGCGCATCTGAGCCATTAATTGATGGAAATAATGCAGATTATGAATGGTATTCAACCGACCTCCCAACATTTCTCCACATTTATCCAAATGTTTCAGATAAGCACGTGAATAATTCTGACACGTATAACACTGACATCCCTCTTCAATTGGCCGCTCATCTTTTTCATATTTTTTATTTCGCAGACGTAACACACCCTTAGATGTATACAGGTAGCCATTGCGCGCATTTCTGGTTGGAATCACACAGTCAAACATATCCACACCACGGGCCACTGCCTCGACTAAATCCTCAGGCTTACCCACTCCCATAAGATAATGAGCAGACTGTTCAGGCATTTTAGACTGCAAGTGATCCAACACCTTAATTCTCTCATCCGCCGGTTCACCCACCGAAAGACCACCGATGGCATATCCATCAAATCCAATATCAATTAAACCTGTCAGAGATTCATCGCGCAATTCTTCATACATGCCACCTTGAATAATTCCAAACAATGCCGCTGTGCTATCACCATGGGCTTGTCGACTGCGCTTAGCCCAGCGCAATGATAAACGCATTGAATCGGCAGCCTCTTTTTGAGTGGCAGGATATGGAGTGCATTCATCAAAGATCATGACAATATCTGAGCCAAGACTATTTTGAACACGCATTGATGATTCTGGTGTTAGCTCAACTTTAGATCCATTTATCGGCGACCTGAAAGTTGCTCCCTGCTCGGTGATTTTACGATTAGCTGCCAAACTAAATACTTGAAACCCACCCGAGTCAGTTAATATTGGGCCTGACCAATGCATGAAATCATGCAGCCCACCAAAAGTCTCCATTACCTCGACACCTGGTCTGAGCATCAAATGGAAGGTATTGCCCAGAATTATTTGACTGCCGCAAGCACTCAATTCTTCAGCAGTTACTCCTTTCACTGAGCCATAAGTGCCAACTGGCATAAACACCGGGGTTTGTATGTCACCACGTCGGGTAGTCAGTGTGCCGGCGCGTGCACCGTCACTGACAGCTTCAATTTTAAAATTTGCCACACCCATAGTAAAAATATTTAGTTAACCATTCTTTGAATAAATAAACACTATCAGTCCAATACTTGATCGCTAATAAACATAGCATCACCATAACTAAAAAAACGATATTGCTGTTGAATGGCGTGTTGGTAGGCTTGCATGACCCGATCACGCCCAGCCAGCGCACTAATTAACATTAGCAAGGTTGACTTAGGTAAATGGAAATTTGTTAGTAATGCATCCACCACCTTAAATGAATAACCCGGGTAAATAAATATATCCGTATCACCCATAAAAGGTCGAATCTTCCCAGTAACCGCGGCGCTCTCTAAAGCGCGCACACACGTTGTACCAATTGCAATAACGCGATGACCCGCTTGCTTGGTTTGACGTATCTGCTCACACACTTGTTCAGACACATGAGCATATTCCGAATGCATTTTATGCTCAGTCACGTCATTCACCTTAATCGGTTTAAACGTCCCCGCCCCCACATGCAGTGTCACTTTGGCAATATTGACCCCCATAGCCTGGCATTTATCTAATAAGTCCTCAGTAAAATGCAAACCAGCCGTTGGAGCTGCGACGGCACCAGCATGTTGCGCATATACTGTTTGATAGCGCGTCAAATCCCCAGCCTCATCGCAGCGCTCTATATATGGAGGTAATGGCACATGACCATATTCCTGAAAAATCTCCAATGCGGGACGCGATGTCAAAAAATTAAGGATAAAAAACTCGTCCTCACGTGCCATAACTTCAATTTGCACTTCCTCATTGAGCAATAACATACTCCCAATTGCTGGTGTGCGATTGGATTTAATCTGCGCTTTAACATGCTGATTAGATTCTATACGCTCAGCTAAAATCTCTATTTTTCCACCACTTTGTTTGCGCGCAAACAACCTAGCAGGAAATACCTTGGTGTCATTCAAGATCATTAAATCACCCGGGTGCAACCAATTAACTAACTCTGTAAACACTCCGTCTTGCAACTGATCGCTGACTCTAGACATAACTAGCAAGCGACTTTGATCTCGTGACGGCACTGGTTGATGGGCAATCAACTCATTAGGCAATTCATAATCAAAATTATCAGTTGTCAGCTTATCGTTCATAAAATTAAATCATGGTATTGAAAATTAAATAATAGCCAGCGGTGCTCAATAGTTAAGCCACATCACTATGGTGTTTGATGTTATCAAACTTTAGGTTAGACTAACGACATCTTTGAAGTAGATTGATATATTTCTGTTATTAAGTCTTCATCCAAAGACTAGATATGTATGGGCTACATTATGAATTTAAGACATACGTCTCTAACTATCTTTGCTATGCAACTGAACAATCACTTAAAGAGGCGCTCATAATTGTCATGACATGATGACTCAATGTGCCGGGGTGGCGGAACTGGTAGACGCGCCGGATTCAAAATCCGGTTTCTTCGGAAGTGCGAGTTCGATTCTCGCCCTCGGCACCAACTACATATGAACCTTCCTTAAAAAGCCTATTGCAGCCTGCCTTTATGGCTAATTAGGTGTAAAAGTAACCTAAAAAGTAGCTTATTAGTTATTAAAATGTTCATAGTTATCAACCAAGCAATCAAACAGCAGGTGTTCCTTAGCGTTGGCTTTGTTTGTGGTGCTGTCCCACCCTGTGATGTTGATACAGTTTCTATTGTATTTATCCTTTTCAATAGATGTTCCTTCATGTACCCAATACTTTGCACGCTTTGAGAACGCTCCATTTATTGCTATTTTACTTGTTTGCACTAGACTTGCTTCCATGAGTTTGGTTTTCTTTATTTTATTATGCTGAATATTGTAGCTTTTAAATAACCCATCAAATGCAGATAAGCTGTAGATAAACTTGTCTTCACTTTTCCATTCAATTTCACCAAAGGCACGAGCTTGTATATTCGATATGTATGCTTATCGACGCCTTAAATAAGGTTCACAGCGACAAATGCGAAGAAGAAGCCGATTGAATAAATAGCAAGTGAAAGGATTAAGATTACCCAGCTCACTTTGCGCAGACGTGAACATGCACGTGACTGTTCAGGATCGACTGGGCACGGCGCATTACGACGTTGCCACTGAAATATGGTAACAAGAGCCAACATTAAACCGGATACAAAAAAAACAATTTCCTTATGCTCTGAAATCACCATGAGCCAGGGTGCATAAGCGACCAAACCAGCCAACATGGCTCCCAAGCCGAGGGTGACTAACAGGGCTGGAAGCGCGCAACAAACCAGTGTGCTCATGCTGGTGAATAAAGTGAGCGTTGGCAGTATGGTCTGTTTGTAAAAGTTATTCGCCACGATGAATCTCCACTATGTTGTAGCCGGAGTCATTAATATACTTGGTGATGGTTGCATCGGATAGTTCAAAGCCCTGATTGAGATGTATGGTGATGTTCTTTGCGTCTAGATCTACTTTTATGTCTTGCACGGCATCCTCTTTACCAAATACCTTCTCTATTGAGCGTGCACAAAAGTCACATACTAATCCGTAGACTTGAATGGATATCGTACCTTGTGGATGACTCGCTAACACGAGATTGGTGCTCAATATAAGTGTGATAAAGAGGGCTAATAATATATGTCTCATAAGTGTTTTCTCCAGTTTGAGTTTGAAGGTCTTAAAACCGTACTGTCCAATTGAACACTATATCGTGATGATTACTCAGGCCGAACTCGACGAGGTGCACATCTTTGAAAAGACGCACTAATGGTGTAATAGTAAAGTCGTTTTTACCTTTAGGTTCATGGTCTAGCTCCAGCATTAGCCAGGTATGTAGTTGACCAAAGTCAGCAATATAGGGGGCAACGCCTAGACGAGCGCGTTGGATAAATCGATCATCAACACTGCCAGCCTCAATAAACCGATTTTCATACATGGTAAAGAGACGACGGGTTTCCCAATCGACAGAGATCCCCGTAAAGAAAGCGAGGCTTGAGTCGTCTCCATCATGGCTAGAATTTTTATCGGCATAGCCAAGACCGGATTTAAGGTAGAAATTCGCCTGCGAATCTCTCTTATTCCAACGCCGCAATAAGTTGTTCATTTGTAGGCTTGTTAAAGAATACTTTTTATTGCGCTGATATTCTCGACGTAAACCAAGTGAGTATTTAGCTGTTGGTGAGTAATGTATTAAGGCAGAATTTTGGCTGCCATTATTATTGAGAATGGCAGTCAGTCCAGTTGGGTACGAGACTGGTCGACTCCAAGCGAATTGAGTAATTAGACTCATGCTCAGTAGCACAAGTAGGTAAAATTTCATTATAACTCTCCTAATAAAGATGTTTGGATAACCTCATCAATAAAAGTGAAATTGATGAGCAGTCAGCTCAGCTATTAGGATTGCTGGATGGGGGGTCGGAATAAGGGGGGTGAGTGAGATACGCATTCAGAACCACTCGTGCTATCTAGAATAACGTGTGAATTGGCTACACTAGAGAAATTAAGTGGTTCAAAATTAGAAAACGGGTTGGATGTTGCGTGTGGGCAAGCACATGAGCTTGCAAAAAATTCCACTTGATCATCACTCTCATGATGACAACACGGCATTTCAGATTCAACCATGACAGTAGAATGATGTTCATTAGGGGCTGATTGGTGCATGCAATAGTGTGCTGACGCCACTAGGGCGTTAGCGCAAACAACAAAACAAATTATACAAACAAAAAGTTTTTTCATAATCTTAGATCGTGTCTTACGTTTACACCGATACAGTAATCTGGTTCCTGCAAGCTATGATGCAGCAAACTAAGAAAAGTTCACTGATTTAGCTTATTCGCTTAGAACACCATTTCAATATACCAAAAAAGACCACCGAAATGCAGTAAAGTAGTTGTTGAAAGAGTTTCCTGTAAAGTTTTTTGTGGATATTGAGAGTAAAGAGACAGGTGATTCTCGCCCTCGGCACCACTCATGCGAGTGAGTATTACTCGCAAATCAATTATGCCGTCAGGCATATCCTTCAACAAGCTGACATCTATTACTTTGCTCGTAATGTTGATGATGTTAATAGCTTCCCTGAATAACTGAATCATTTCTGCACTACATTCAGCCTTAATGAATAAAACACGGACAGCATCAGTTGGATTATCGCAAGCTATTTTATAACTGGCTTATCCACTCTCGGATCTCACCATGCAAGGCACTAAGTAACAACCCATAACGTTCACAATAGACCCACAAATGTTTGTTTAAATGCCGAAAAAATATCGTTTCTGACAAGCCACTTTAATGATTTCTCTATCAATATGTAGAATGACTCCATGAAATATTTATTTCAGACAAGACGAAAAGGAAACTTTATGGTAAAAGACTTAGAAATAAGACTCACACTACTTACCTAAGGACATGAATTTACTTCTTACCTAAGCACATGAATTTACTTCAAGAAAAAATGATTATAGGCAATCAAGAATGGTGTGCTCTGAGCAGTCTAGGGATACCTGCCATCAAAGCACGAATTGACTCAGGCGCTCAAACTTCATCCTTGCATGCAGTCAACATTCAACAATTCAAAAAAAATAATGCACAGTGGGTCAGCTTTGAAATCCACCCACTCCAAAAAAATAGGTCGACTATTATTCGTTCTGAGGCAGAAGTTATTGACAAACGCATCATCAGAAGCTCGAGTGGAAATTCTGAAAAACGTTATGTGATTAGTGCTGAAGTTACTCTTGGAAAAAAGACATGGCAAATAGAAGTCACCCTATCTAACCGAGACTCAATGGGATACAGAATGCTACTAGGTCGAGAAGCCATGAGTGATCATATCCTGGTCGACCCAGCTGCCAGTTTTACACTGGGCAACCTCACTATAGATGAGATTAAGTCACTCTATAAATCACCGACTTTAACAAAACAGGGATTGAGAATCGGCGTATTAGCAAGCGACCCAGATTTATATAGCAATCAGCGATTGCTAGAATCAGGTGAAGCTCTGGGGCACAACATGACTTTTCTCAATATAAAACAATGTTTCATGAAGCTTGATATCGACCATCCTGAAGTTCACTTTCGAGGCGGAAGATCACTCAACGAGTTTGATGCAATCATTCCACGTGTTCGCCCCAGTGTGACGTACTATGGTTGTGCCTTAGTTAGACAATTTGAAAATATTGGCGCTTTTGTTCTGAACTCATCAAGTGCAATCACGCGCTCGAGAGATAAACTTTACTCATTACAACTTCTTCAAAAAAATGGTTGTGTGATCCCAACCACCGGATTCGCCAACTCGCCTATTGAAACTGAGGACTTGATTGACATGGTTGGTGGTGCGCCGCTGATTGTTAAACTGCTAGAAGGTGCTCAGGGTAAAGGGGTGGTGCTAGCAGAAACTCGCAAAGCCTCAGAAAGTGTGATTAATGCTTTTAAGTCTTTGAAAGCTAACTTGCTTGTTCAAGAATTCATTAAAGAAGCCAATGGAAAAGACATTCGATGTTTTGTAATCAATGAAAAAGTTGTCGCCAGTATTCAACGCCAAGCACCACCAGGCGAATTTAGGGCCAATATACATTTAGGCGGCAAGGCCAGTCCGATTAAAATCACACCTGAAGAGAGAAAATTAGCTATCAAAGCGACTAAAGTGATGGGTTTAAAAGTGGCTGGTGTAGATATGATTCGCTCAGATAAAGGGCCTTTATTGTTGGAGGTAAACTCCTCCCCCGGCTTGGAAGGCGTTGAAAATTCAACTGGGAAAGATATCAGCAAACTAATGATTGAATCTATAGAAAAGGCATTGCAATGGAAGAAACTATAGTTACGTTAGAAAGTACTACATGAATATCAGAATACAAAATCGATGATGAAC
>Ga0181552_10000240_pt1 | contig 40619 bp, 35 predicted proteins | sample 011ome_18_FD_130583 | JGI IMG/M metagenome (GOLD analysis project Ga0181552, IMG submission 130583) | Coastal salt marsh microbial communities from the Groves Creek Marsh, Skidaway Island, Georgia - 011501BT metaG (megahit assembly) | ecosystem: Environmental > Aquatic > Marine > Intertidal...
ATCCGATGCGGTTTGCCTACGCCGAAGACGACGAGCGCACGCTTGTATTTTTGGCGGTTTATTCTTGGTGCTGTATATCAATCACTAGTGGCGTGCTCTGGCATCCGCCCGTGCTCGCGCTGTTTCACTTTGCATCGTAAATCATCTGCGATAGCATTTAGTAAGAAATACTACTAGTACTTTAGGATGCTGTAGATATACATAATACACAAGTGCTACGATACTCTTACAAAGCGCATGTTCGGCATCGTTGTCGCCGTCGTCCCTAAAACTACACACGCGGCCATGCACCCTCAACTGTCAACGCCCAGTTCCCTTGTCTCCTCCCCCTTTGTCGTCTGTATCGCGTGCACGTGGGCCAATGGCTAACGACGCTCCATACGCTACGGCGCATGCCACCGCTCCCGCGCCGTATACGTATCCGCTCCACTTGGAAGTCAACGTCATCGCGTGTTTCCACAGCACAGCGAGTGACGGTTGCGGTTGCGCAGGATTGGCGCCGACGCGCGACGCCCCACCGACGCCGCCAGGCGACGACCCGACGCCATATGAGTGATCTTTCACCTTTGAAGATACCGGAGGTTGGTCTCCCATGCGAGCATCGTCCTCAGAGTGACGTCGTTCACCTTCACACAGCTCTTTATGTGGTTGGTGGCCACGAACGCGCACGCGACGTGCTATGTGCTTGTCAAATTACATTAGGTACCATTACATGCCGTTACCGGTAGAACGTGCGATTAATAACTTGGCGGATCGAGCGCTGCATTTTCTTCAGCTGGGTCATACAACACGACCCGCTCTTCGATGCAATCGTGCGTGCGCGGAGTCAATTTGATGACTGTGTTGAGCGGAATCGACAACGTCGCCGCCTCCTGGCGATCCAAGCCGGCAAAATAGGCATAAATCAGGCGCAACACTCCTTGATGACCGACAATAAGAACGTCTTCTCGATAACTTTCAAGCTCTTGTACGAGCGGATCGAGTCGAGCAATGACATCCAAGTACGATTCGCCGCGAGGATAGCGATAACCGAGCTTGTTCTGACGTCGAAGCTCGTATTCAACTGGATAAGCCCCACGGATCTCTTCGTAAGTCATCCCATCGCACACACCGGCATATATCTCGTCCAAGTTCCTTAACACGCGCGGTGCCATTTGAATCCAATCGTTGCCGTTGACTGTAATTTTGTCGTGCTTGATGTGCCGCGCCGTGTGCTTGGTACGCTGCAACGAGCTCGTCCAGAGTCGAACTGGTCGCGGTTCTCCAGTCGCTGGATCGCACGTGATCACGTTGTCGGCGAACTCCGCTAATTTACTAGCATAAGCTTCGCCCATTGGGCTAAGTCCACTGTCACCACCAATTTTCCCGATGGCGTTGTATTCGCTCTGACCGTGTCTAGACAAATAGATGGAGCACGTGGTCGCATGCATGTTTGCCAAAAACTGCGTCACTCGTCCGAGAAGAAATCCGTGCACACGATTAATTTCGACGCGGCGACCGCAATCGATTAGTTTGATAAAGCTCAGCTCTTCCTCGTCCATAGGTTGGTATTCCTTCTCGTAATATTTGATTCGCTGCATGAAATCTTCAAACGCCAGTTCAGGCGTCATATTTCCACTGTAGTCGCAGTTGCTCACCTTGGCGAGTCGAACATTCTTCTCAACCACAGCCTGATCGGTACAGATGGACTCGATGAACAGCAACTTCAACGGTAACGATCCGATTTGCTCAACCAACCACCGTCTGCGCTCGCGTGTGGAGTTTGTCGCGTCAAAAATCGCCACTCGACCAGAGTCAACCACGCGCTGTTCAAGAAAGCTCGTCGCGTCCTCCTGGAAAAGAAAATCCACCATGTCCTTTAAAGCGGCTGAAGCAAATTTAAGGCGCGTCTCTTTATTTTCAGAGCAAAAGAAATCAGCCTTCTGTCCCGCACCCGCGAATTTCCGGCGATAATCTCCGACGTTGAATACTCGCGTATTCGCACCGTGGAAAAACCTCAAATATTGACATAACCGCTTCGCCATATGCGTCTTGCCGCGCGCTGGCAAGCCAACCATGACTAAGACGTGTTTTTCACCAATAATCCCTTGTTCTCCATACTTTGGCGGAGGAAAACTTTGCGGCATTGGATTTTCCACACATTTTTCCATGAAACCGGCGAGGGAGTCTGGAAAGCTCGAACTCGCAATCTTCATCGCCGCGCTTCGTTCGTCAGGTGCGCTCGTACTCAACACCTCCGCTGGGGCCGCGCGATGTGCAACGCGCGATGGGCTCGATCCAGGCTGCGCCGCGGGCGCAACGTCGCCAAATCTGTGTACTTTTGGAGGCGACACCGAACTGGGAGAAAACGACGCCAGCGACACTGTTTTCCGCCCCATCTTCCCCAGGCCCTTCGCGAGCGCGCCAGCAGTGGCGCTATCGATCGCACCACTCGTTGAGCTAAGTTCACCGTGAGCGCAAATGCTGTGGTTGTCGCCGTCACCAAACATGGTGGGAGTTTCTGGTTCTTCCCCGCTTCTCGGAGATACCGCCTCGAGCATCGTCGAGAGCACTGAATTGCGCCTTAACGGCGGCGGTGGCGGTCGTCCCGCGTGATCCGCGATTGCTCCTACTGCACGCACATCCATGATCGCCTCGGATGTTTCTACGGACGTACGAACCGGGCGTAACGCGGCGGGAGTTAGATGCGCAGTGCTCGCGTCCTGGTCGGCGTCGTCAAACGACATGCGCCGCACGGCGTCTTCGACGACGGTTGGCGACGGATCGGGATTATCCGTCATGACGATATGCGGTACAATATTATACACGTACCAAACACGGCCGCACGATATTTAATGTGTGGCGCGCGCGCGATTGTGACGTTGCTACTACTCAAAATATATTGACACAAGCTGCGCGCTACGAAACTGGTTACCCACCGTCGTCGAGCGCGGTTCCATCACTCCGCAACCCCAACTCATCGCACGCCACCATGGCATCACGCATCCAATCGTGTTTACATCGCCGCCACGCCTCGCTCGGGGACAACCAATACCTCGCGCGTTCGCCCTCCTCTGGCCAGTGGTCGAGTACCTCGGTAACTTGCATCGTGAATACGTGCGCGACGCACGTCGCTTCTATTGGATCACAGCCCGCTTTAAGCTTTGAACGAGACGTAAATTCATACGCAGGCATGGGTGCCGTTGTCGATGCAATCGTTCCTCGCACGCCTCCCTCTTCCAAGCACTCTCTCGCCGCCGCCTCCGCTGCGCTTTCGTCATTCTCCCATCCACCTTTAGGAAAAATCAAATCCCGCCCATCGCCGTTCCCTCTAGGTCCCTTCTTTGAGTTTATCATCAACACCTTGGTTGACGTAGACGACGACGTGGACGTTGTCGTCGTCGTCGGCGTCGGCGGCGTCGTTCCCGATGTCGTGCCTCGTTCGTCCTCCTCATCATTTCGTTCTCGTCGCCGCACGCAGATGCATCCCGCCACCAGTCGCTGTCGCGCGTCATTGTATCGCTGCTTGTGCCGCCCCGTGCGCGCGGTGATGGCGCCACCACCGTCGACGTCGTCATCGATGTCATCCATGCCCTCGTGCCTTCGCGCCTCCGCGTCCTCGTGCGTGCGTGTGCGGCGACTCCACACGCTCTCGTGTGTGTCAGCTGTGCGCACGCACACACACGAACACACACACACACGCACGCACATGTGTCGAACCCTCGCTCTCGACCGGACGTTGGCGTGGACCCAGGTGAACACCCAACGAGGGTGACCGACGCCCCGGGACACGACCGCGCGTGCGTGCGCGCGTGGGTGGGTGTGTCGTCGACGCGCACGCGATGGAGGTGCGACGAGAGACGCGAACGAGGGCGAGGGCGAGGTCGAGGGCGAGGACGAGGACGACGTCGTCGTCTCGCGAACCCGACCTCGGCGCGGTGGAAGATGATGGTGTTGACGATGTTGAAAATGATGCCGATGGGGCGTTGTCCGTGGCGGATGACGACGGTGAGCAGGGCGAGGGTGAGGATGTAGATGGTACGAGTAGTGAACGACGCGATGGGGTTGATGCGTTGAAAGATGACGAGGGCGATGAGAGCGTGGGTTCGATCGTCGACGCCGACGAATCGTCGTACGAGGATACCGACGAGCGCGTCGCCGGTGGAGAAGAAAGTTTGAGCGCCATTGAAGCAGATGTCGACTCTGAGGAAAGCCATGACGTTGATGTTGCCGTTGCCGATGAAGAAACTGTCAGTGAAGTCGCGAAGGTTGACGACTCTGTGACTGTTTCGGAGGAAGAGGCGTATAGCATCGTCGAGGACGTGGCGGCGAAAGTTTCAACGCAGCTCGCAGATACGACGGCGGAGGCGACTAGTATAGATTTTTTGGCGCTATCACAAGCCACAGATAGTACTGATACCGCGCAAACCGTGCGTGAAGAGGCGGTGAATGAGCAAGTGGCGGCGTTTAGCATGGTGGTGATGATTTCCATTTTACTGCTTACGATTATTCTCGGCGTTGCGCTGAAGCATTACAAGAGCCGCTGGGTTCATCAAAGCGGTGCTGCGTTGGCGCTGGGCTTGGCGCTCGGGTGTTTTGTATTTTTCGCGCTAGAGTCTTCGTACGCGACAATGTCGGAAGACATGCAGTACACTGTGAAGGCTTTCGCCAAGTGCATGCAGTTTGATACGCAGTTTTTCTTCCTCGTGCTGTTGCCTCCGGTGATTTTTGAAGCAGGATACACATTGCACCCGACGACGTTTTTTCAAAACGCTGATGCAATCTCCATGTTTGCTTTTCTGGGTTCGTTTACAAGCTCAATCACCACTGGTGTTTTGATGTACGCCGCGGGAGTCTTTGGTCTGGGTTACGAATTTTCTCTCAAAAGCTCGTTGCTTTTCGGGGCGCTGATTAGTTCGACCGATCCAGTAACGACGCTCAGCGTATTCAACGACTCGCCCATTAATCCGGACGTACACGCCATTATATTAGGAGAAAGTGTGTTGAACGATGCCGTCAGTATTGTGTACTTCGAGTCGTTACTGAGTGGGTTTGGAAATTACGTCGCCAATTCTACCGCGACATCGACGGCGCAATCGGCACTCGATTCCGACGAGGCATTCATGCCTCTTCTCGTCCAAGCGGCGGGTATGTTTATGTTAGCCTTCGGTCAAGCGACTTTAGTCGGTGTCGGCATTGGTTTCATATCCACTCTGTTACACAAATACGTGAATACGACGAATGACTGGGAAGAAGGGTGGGTGGTCGATTCAACGATGGTTTTATTGTTCCCGTACATGTCTTACGCAACTGCGGAATCGCTTAATCTTAGCGGGATCGTAGCCGTCATGTTTACCGGCATCGTCATGGGGAGGTTCACTCGTCCCAACCTATCTCGCGCGCCGAGAATGGTCACCATGTGTCTGTTTAAAACGTTTTCATTCTTGTCTGAAACGTTTGTGTTCATTTACATGGGAAGCGCCATGTACCAGTTTCGATTTGCATCCATCGTCACCGCGTGCGTGGGTTTGGTCGCTACGTACATTGGACGTGCGGTGAACGTGTTCCCAGGCTCAGCCCTGGTCAATATGCTCCCTGGCCGTCGTTCAAAAGAACACCGCATAAGTTCGCGATTGCAGTACACGATGTGGTTTTGTGGCATGCGCGGCGCGGTTGCATTTGCGCTCGCCGTCAAAGCATCGCGTGATATCGGCGAACAAGGAAGAATGATGTTAGATGTCACCATGTTCATCGTCTTCATCACGGTTGTCGTTCAAGGAGGAATGACGAACTGGGTGTTGGACGCCCTCGGCACTTTGACTGACTCGTTTTCAACGCACGTCGATGCGGACGGTCCTTCGACGCCGAGGCGCACGTCGAGCTTGGGAGAATTATTTTCATCCATGGGCAATGATAACGACCGCGAAATCGTGACTGGTGCACCGAGTGAATCAACTTCATTACTGGGCGCATCCAACGTAGAGAAAGGTAAGTCCACGGCGTTTCACTCCGGTGCACTCGCGAGCGACGCCGTCGAAACCGCCGTGAGCAACACTTTCGGAGGTGGCACTTAGATCATAGGTATAGTATTGTTGTAGTATTGTTGTAGCCATTGGCAATGATTTTGTCTCGTTCGATGTCTTTTACGTGCGCGCGTCCTCGCGCACCCATCCGCGCGCTCAGCGCGCCGCGCTGACTGTACGACAACCACCGACCGCACAACTGGGCACGCAGTGGGCACAACTCGGCACGCGGTGGTTGAACGCGTATATTGCTCGCCGTCAACGTCGAGGACGACGAAGACGCGACGAGTAAGTGTACTGTGGCACACGTTTCATTTTTCATTGACATACGTTGAGCGGGCGCCGCTAACGACGACGACTACTCGTTGATTACCTTTCAAGTGGCGTTCAACCGACGGCATGGACAACAGTCGCAATGCGCGCGGTGTGAGTGTGTTGAACTCGGCTACGTTGAACAAAGGTACTACGTTTACGTTTACGCAGCGTGAGCGACTCGGTCTTCGTGGACTACTTCCCCCAAAACTTGAAAAAGTCGAGACACAGGTGAAGCGTGCGTGGGAGCAGTTGAAAACTTTTGATGAAGACTTGAACAAATACATATTTCTGGAGAATTTGCACATGCAAAATGAGCGGTTGTTCTACCGAGTGCTTTGCGAACACTTAGAAGCACTGATGCCGATCGTGTACACCCCCACCGTTGGCGAGGCGTGCATTAAGTTTGATCGAATCTACCGTAACCGCTGCGGAATGTACTTTGGTCGCGTCGACTCGGGCGTGATGCGACGCATGCTCGACAACTGGCCCGAGGAAGACGTCGAAATCATCGTCGTCACCGATGGCGGTCGTGTGCTCGGACTGGGTGACCTCGGCACGAATGGCATGGCTATCTCAGTGGGAAAGGTCTCCCTATACGTCGCAGGCGCAGGGTTCGACCCCATGCGTACGATGAGCGTATGCTTGGATTTGGGCACAAACAATGCCGCGCTTCGAGAGAATGAGTTTTATTTGGTACGTTTGCTGATTTAACGACACGCGGCATAGTCCTAACCTTTGTTTTGTCAATCACGCAGGGTTCGGCTGAACCGCGACTCGAGGGTGAGGAGCATTTTGCGGTCGTTGAAGAATTTTGTTTGGCGGTCCAGAACAAGTGGCCGAATTGTCTCATACAGTTTGAAGACTTCAAAACGGAAGACGCTTTTAGAGTGTTAGAAAGGATGCAGGAGCGAGTTCTATGCTTTAATGACGATATTCAAGGTACGGGGGCGACTGTTCTTGCGGGCCTTATCAACGCTTTGCGAGCGCAAGGAACAGCGGTTCGAGACGTCCGTATAATCTTTTTTGGTGCCGGATCGAGCGCCATCGGTGTTGCAACGCAAATCGTGCAACTGTTAATGAGTGAAGGCTTGGAGGAAGACGAAGCGACTGCGCGGGTGCACATGTTTGATTCAAAAGGTCTGGTCACCGATCAACGTTTTGATTGGGAGCAGGTACAAACGACGCACAAAGTAAAGTTTGCACAACGCGGCGTCGAGACGTGCGACGACTTGTTGACGCTCATCCAACGCGTACATCCACACGCTTTGTTTGGTCTATCCGGATTCGGCCCCGTGTTCACGAAAGACCATATTGATGAACTGTGTCGTCATGTTGGCCGTCCGATTGTTTTCCCTTTGAGTAACCCGACGACGAAGGCTGAAATTACCGCCGTCGACGCGTACACGTGGTCGAATGGAAAATGCTTATTCGCCGCTGGCTCACCCTTTGAGCCTGTGACGTTAAACGGTGTCACTCACGTCCCGGGGCAAGGGAACAACATGTTTATATTCCCTGGTATTGGTTTCGCCGCGGTCTCTGTCAAGGCAAAATACGTGCCGGACTCTTTTTTCGTTGTCGCCGCAAAGGCGCTTGCCGCTGTCGTTCCGGATGACGAAGTTCAAATCGGGACAATCTATCCAAACGTCTCCGACATTCGAGAAATCTCCACGCGTATCGCGGTCGCGGTCGCGCAACATGCGTATGAAATTGGGGTCGCCCAGCTTTACCCGAAACCTGGCGATCTCCTCGCATTTATTCAAGGCCGAATGTATTATCCTATGAAGTACGACAGGTAGCGCGTCGATTTCGGCTCTGACGAGTATGTAAAAACTGTCACTCATCACACCGCAACACACGCCGTGACATGACGAGCATCAATGCACGCGAACGCATCGCGCCGCCTATATATACGTCTTCACATCGTCATTCGCTCGCCACCTCCACAGTTTCTCTCTCTCCTTCTCCCGTTGTCGCTCGCCTCGCGCGCGTCTCAAAAAATCGGACATGCGATGACCGTAGAGTTCAAACCACGAGGACGCCGTTCAAACGTCGCCATTCTTGTTCGCACGGCGTCGGACTCGATACTCGTACACCCGCGCACGATGTACGTCATTAAAAGAGATGGCAGAGAAGAGCCCGTGGCGTTTGATAAAATCACCGCGCGCATCAAGAAGCTCTCCTATGGGCTCTCCGCCGAGTTTTGCGACCCGGTACGTGCGCGACTGCGATGCGATGCGATGCGGTGCGCTGCGATCGATGACTTCCGAAACGGCGCGATTGCGACGACGACGAACGAGATGCGAGACGCGAATGCACGGCATAGTTTCCGTGACATTCATTCCTTCGACGTCGCGATCGAACGCGAGTCGCATCGCGCGCGCGTGAACGCGCGTTCTTTCAAAGACAGCTAGAGTTTTTTGAATTTTTTGCGCAACTGCGCAACGGGAGACGGGAGATGAGGATTACCGTCCCCGTGCACGCGTCGGCGCGGCCGAGAATGCGGGTTTGATGCATGAATTGTATCAAATGTAAAGTGTGCGCGCATCGACTGACGTCTGATCGGGTTTTCTTTCCGCGCGCGCAGACGATGATTGCGCAAAAGGTGTGCATGGGCGTCTTCAAGGGCGTCACCACCAAGGAGCTCGACGAACTCGCGGCGGAAACCGCGGCGTCTATGACGTCCAAGCACCCGGACTACTCGCAGGTACGTGACTATGCCTTTTCATCGCACTTCACTCGCCCGTCGACGCGACAAACCCGACGTCGCCCGTCATCGTGCGTCGACGCGTGCGCGTGGAACGGCCCAGACGCTCGAGTTCAAAGCGACTGACGTGTTTGAAATTTCTTCCCCAACGCGCAGCTCGCGGCGCGCATTGCTGTGTCCAACTTGCACAAGACTACGCTTAAGTCGTTCTCTGAAACCATGAAGGTGATGTACGAGCACGTGAACGAGCGTAACGGCAAGTGGTCTCCGTTGCTCGCGGATGATGTGTACGAAATCATCAAAGCGAATGCCGAGCGCTTTGACTCTGAAATCGTCTACGACCGCGACTTCGACTACGACTACTTTGGTTTCAAGACCTTGGAACGTTCGTACTTGCTCCGCATCAACGGTAAGGTTGTCGAACGCCCGCAACACTTGCTCATGCGGGTGTCCATCGGTATTCACAAGGAGGACATCGAGAAGGCTGTTGACACGTACCACATGTTGAGCGAACGCTGGATGACTCACGCTTCGCCGACGTTGTTCAACGCTGGTACCCCGCGCCCGCAACTTTCTTCGTGCTTCTTGATTTGCATGAAGGAAGACTCCATTGAGGGTATCTACGATACGTTGAAGGAGTGCGCGTGCATTTCCAAGTCTGCTGGTGGTATTGGTTTGTCCATTCACGACATTCGCGCAACGTCTTCGTACATTCGCGGCACCAACGGCACGTCCAACGGTATCATTCCGATGTTGCGCGTCTTTAACGACACTGCTCGCTATGTCGACCAAGGTGGCGGTAAGCGCAAGGGTGCCTTTGCCATCTACATTGAACCGTGGCACGCGGACATCTTCGACTGGCTTGACTTGCGTAAGAACCACGGTAAGGAAGAGGCGCGCGCCCGCGATTTGTTCTACGGCTTGTGGACGAATGACTTGTTCATGAAGCGCGTCGAGGCCAACGGTGAGTGGACTTTGATGTGCCCTAACGAATGCCCTGGTTTATCTGAATGCTGGGGTGAAGAGTTTGAGACTTTGTACGAAAAGTACGAAGCCGACGGCAAGGGCAAGAAGACCATCAAGGCGCAACAATTGTGGTTTGCCATTCTTGAAGCGCAAGTTGAAACGGGTAACCCGTACATGTTGTTCAAGGATGCTTGCAACCGCAAGTCGAACCAGCAAAACCTCGGTACGATCAAGTCTTCCAACCTGTGCACGGAAATTGTCGAATTCACCAGCCCGGAAGAGACCGCCGTCTGCAACTTGGCGTCCATCGCGCTCCCGCGCTTTGTTATTGAGAATAACCCAGCGTCGCCGACGGGACGCACTGAGGTCAAGAAGCTCGTTGGTTCTTTGAACTCCAAGGCGCGCTATTTCGACCATTCGAAGCTCTTTGAGATTACTCGCAAAGTCACCCGCAACTTGAACCGTATCATCGATGTCAACTACTATCCGGTTGAAACGGCGAAGAACTCCAACATGCGTCACCGCCCGATTGGCCTTGGCGTTCAAGGTTTGGCTGACGTCTTCATTCTCCTTGGCTTGGCGTTCGACTCTCCGGAAGCGCAAAAGCTCAACGCTGAAATCTTCGAGACTATCTATTTCGCTGCTCTCACCGAGTCCAACGCCCTCGCGGTTGTTGAAGGCACCTACAGCTCTTACGAAGGTTCTCCGGTGTCCAAGGGCATCTTGCAACCGGACATGTGGGGCGTGACGCAAATGCCGGGTGGCGACCGCCACGACTGGGCTGGTCTTCGCGCCGCTATCGCCCAACACGGTGTGCGTAACTCTTTGCTCGTGGCTCCGATGCCGACGGCGTCCACGTCCCAGATTCTCGGGAACAACGAGTGCTTTGAGCCGTACACGTCGAACATCTACGCGCGTCGCGTGCTCTCTGGTGAGTTCACCGTGGTGAACCAACACTTGTTGTCCGATCTTACTGAACTTGGTTTGTGGGATCCGGAGCTCAAGAACACTCTTATCGGCAACAACGGCTCTGTGGCCGATCTCGACATTCCGGAGAACCTCAAGGAGATCTACAAGACTGTTTGGGAAATCAAGCAACGCGTGCTCGTCGACATGGCGGCCGACAGAGGCGCTTTCATTGACCAGTCTCAATCTTTCAACGTGCACATGAGCAACGCCAACAGCGGTAAGCTCACGTCTTTGCACTTCTATGCTTGGAAGAAGGGTCTCAAGACCGGTATGTACTACCTCCGCTCCCGCGCTGCTGCCGATGCGATCAAGTTCACCGTCGACGTCAAGCAAACGCAAAAGACGGAAAAGGAAAACGAGGCTCCGGCGAGCCCGATCAAGCCGACCAAGGCTGACCTCGACAAAATGACTGATGAAGAGAAGGAAGCATACTTAGCTGCGAAACTCCAATGTTCTTTGACGAACAAGGATGACTGCGTTATGTGCGGTGCATAGAGTGCACGAGAGCGTACGCGGCGCGGCGGTCGCTTTATGACGGCGCCGTCTACGATGAGCGGGGCGAGAGACCTCAACGCGATGCACGTTGAGCTGTATTGATTCCAACGTTTAGCGGATAGTCACGAGTTACGCGTGCCGTGGTAACCACGCGCAATGTGCTCAACTATTCGGTGTAATGCTCACATTACAAATTCACTTACCACCCGCGTCACATTCACGTCCCGCGCGCGATTCGACACCAACCACCACACACCGCGATGCGTGCCGCGACGGCACCGGTCGTCGTCGCCCGCCAAGGCGGCACACCGTCGTCATCAGGACGAGGGCGTAAAACCAATCAACGCACGGGACGGGCGCGCCAACCCGCACCGGATTGGGCCAAACCACCGTCGCGCGAGCGCGCCACGTCGTCGACGACGTCGCGCCAACGCACGTCTGGCGGCTCGTCGGGGTCGCCGCGCGACGCTCAAAAGCCACCGCGAGCGAGAGACGACGCCGAGGTAAACGTCCCGAGCGCGTTTAAAAACGTCGACGCGGTGCGCGAACGCGAGCTCTCGCACTCGTTTAACGACGCATCAGTCGGTACCGATGTGTTTGCGGGCGAGCGCCAAGTCACCCTGGAAGAGCGCCTGCACTATGAACGCAACGGGCACGTCTGTATACGCAAAGCCATCGACGATGCGTTTGCGTGTAACCCAATGGTGCGCGCGTTGACGACTGAAATCATGTCGAGAAGATTAGAGGCGTATAAGCACCGGCTCGCGGTGTTGTGCCCGGATGTGAACGCGCGCGACGTACAGAGCGTCGACGACGCGAAGAGCGTGCTGAAAAAGTACTCGCATGAAGACGTCGGATTCTTACAAACGTTCAATCTGCATCGAGATGTGAAGAGTGATGCGAGAGAATACATTCTAAGCAAGCGTTTCGCCAAGATTGCGGCTGATTTGCTCGGGTGTGAAAAAGTGAGATTATACCAGTCGTGCGTATTCGTCAAGGAGCCGGGAATGGCAGAGACAAATTGGCACAGCGACCTGAACATGGTGCCATTAGACACAAATGAGTTCATCACGCTCTGGATTCCGTTACGGTCGCTAGACGAAGACGATGCTGCGCTACACTTTGCATCCAAGTCGCACCGCGACTTTGCTTTGCCGTACTGGAGAACGTTGGCTGGAATGGAGGACGATTTGGAATCGCGTTACGAGATTGACACATACGACGCGCTTGATTTGGGAGACTTGACCGCACACCATGGCTTCACTTTGCATTGGAGTCCTCCACAGCCTGAAGACTCGGTGCCGCGTTTCGCGCTCAGTATCTGTTATTTCGCTGACGGCGCAAAGCGCATGGACGCCAAGCATCTTCGCAGATCGCCACACGAGGAGGACCTGTGGTCGTACGAGAGTTGGCTCAAGGATGTGAAGCCCGGAGCACAAGCTCGGCATCCAGAATTGCCCGTGGTGTGGCCGTAGAGAGTTAAACAGACGGTGTACAATTTGTAAACTGGTGTTATTATTAATTTTTTCAATGCAAGTCGGCGAGAATTTGCCTCTCTTCATCCGTCAACCCATCATCCGTGTCATCCGACGCGTCGGATTCACCTCTGTACCAATTTCCATCCTTGTCGACTGGCAAAGGCGGGTTTAGCCTAGAATGCGTCAGCAGTGAGTTGGTACAAAAAAGCGAGACACTCACCAAAACGCTCCAGGCGTGGTCAACTCGTTGAATTTGACGCGCTCGTCACCCTCGTTGCCCAAGCAATCGACCACGTGGTCGGCTTGAGAAAAGTCTTCACCTTCGCTGTAAATACTCTTGGTGACGACGCATCGCATGCCTGCCGCTTTCGCAGCCGTGCATCCGATGTGCGTATCCTCGACGACGACGCAACGCGCGGGGTTCACGTTGAGCGTCTTCGCCGCGAGTTGGTAAATATCCGGGCTCGGCTTCTTCTTAGGCACGACATCGCCCGCAAACACAGGCATGCGATCGGCATATTCGGGGAGCATCGTATTCACGATCCCTTGCACAGCCTTTTCGTTGGACGTCGAGCACACGGCAACCTTGGCGCCGTGTTCCAACGCCTCGCCCACCATGCGCTTCACGCCCTCACGTAAAGGCAAAGCTCCAGCTTCGACGAGTTCTAAGAACATTTCCGTCTTGCGAAGGTGCAGCTTCTTCACCAACTCCTTCCTCGCCGCTGGATCCGTCGTGCTCTTCCACGGCTCGGTTTCCGGAACGCCGTCAAAGTAGTGCGTCATGCGTTCCTTACCGCCTCCAATCTTCAACAGCTCGCCGTAGAGCTCGACATCCCACTCGTGTGGAATCCCAAACTCCTTAAACGTGGCGTTAAACGTCACCCGATGTCCATCGCGTTCGGTTTCGCACAGCACCCCGTCGCAGTCGAACAACAACGCCTCGGGGTAATCAAAGTTGCGCAGCGCCCGCACGGCGACGCCTCCCGCGCGGCGTCCATTGGACGACGACGGTGACGACGACGACGGTGACGACGACGACCTCGGCACCACTCGCGCGTCTCGTACGCGTGCGTTGGCGTGCACTCGAGCGTGCGTGCTCGTCAACATCGTCGCGCGCACCATACCATGTGACGTCGTCGTCGTCGTTCGTTATCCACACCCTCGACCGCCCGGGCACGCGTCCCGTGTCCCGTGGTCCAGAGGAAGAGGGGGGGGCGTCCCATCGCACAGGGCCTCACGGGGGGCAATTAGCCCTGGTGGCGTCGATCGATCGCACCGATCGCACCGATCGATTATCGATGTGATCGATATCGATGCGATCGATACCGCGATCGCGATCACGATCACGATCGATCACGCACTCGACCCGACAGCCCGCATGGACCCACGGCGTGCGTCGGGGCACGCGTGACGTCACACGACGACGACGACGACGACGACGACGGCGCGTGGGTGACCGCGACGGTGCCCGTGGCGTCGTGCGCGACGACGACGACGACGACGACGATGGTGGTGGTGTGGACGACGACGACGACGACGACGACGACGACGACGACGCGATGTGCGTCGTACGGGCATGGACGACGACGACCGACGCCGTGCGGCGTTGCCACGCGCGCGACGTCGACGACGAGGAGGATGAGGATGAGGATGAGGATGAGGATGACGACGAACGTTGGCGATGATGATGATGGATTCGGACGGTGTGACGTCGCGCGGCGGTGTGCGTCGCGCGCGCGCGTGGGAGGGATTTTTGACGAATACGCGTCGGTGCATTCGTCGAGGATGATGGTGCGATCGCGAGCGGTGAACGAGGACGGACCTGCGTCGTCGTCGTCGTCGTCGTTCGATGGGTTCGCGACGAAGGATAGCGGGGATGAACCGCGAAGCGGAGCGTCGTCGGCGTCGCAGTCCGCGGCGTCGCTCGCTCGCGCGAGACTTGGGACGAAGAAGAAGCTGACGCCGAAGGAGGCTATTCAGCTCGCGCTGGATGATTTAGATTCTAATGGGTTGTGGGCGGTGATTTCGAGCGGCATTGTGTTTGGGACGTTTTTGTTGGAGACGTACAACGTGAGCAGCTTGGGCGGGTGGGATATTCTGTATCGAGAAGACATTCCGTGGTACACGGGGATTATTTCCATGCAGTCGCTCATAGATATCGAAGACGCGTACAACTTGTTGTTCTTGTTCGAGCTCGGGTTGCGTGCGTACGCGGCGGATTTTAGTTTAAAGTTTTGGACCAAACCGGTCACCATCGTGGACGTGGCGAGCACAGTGCCGCCACTGTTGGCTATTTTCGAGGTTCTCGATCGGTCGGCACCGTTCTATAGGTTTTTGCGTTTGCTTCGAGTGTTGCGTTTGTTGCGCTTACTCGATCGTTCGCCCGATTCCGTGTTGTTTGGATTGGTGAAGAGTGACAGTATGGGGGTGCAGCTCGTCGGCATTGGCGCCGAATTTGTATGCATCTTTGTCATCGCGGCTGGAGTAATTTATGACTTGGAGTTTGGAGTCAACCCCGCGGTGCACAACTTGAACGACACGTTGTACTGGGCCATCTTAACTCTCACTGGTATCGGTCAACCTTTTGAAGTCGTCACTGCTGGCGGTCGTATTGCGACGGTGATTTCAATCGTCGTCGCGCTCATCGTCGTGCCGGGTCAACTCGCCAAGTTGGCGACGATTTCAGGCGCGCAAAATCTGATGAACATGATGGCAGATGACGAAGACGAAGACGATGAAGAAAATGACGACTATGTCATCGTCGCCTCCACTAATGGCTCCACCGATGTCGAACCCGATAGCGCCAAAGCAGCCAAGGTGTTCAACGACAGACAATGCGAGCAGTGCGGCTTGGAGATGCACCAAATAGATGCTCGTTTCTGTCGACGTTGTGCGGCGCGATTACCTGAAGCAGCCGACACCGAAAACATCTATAAAAAGCGCGCAAAGCGTCGCAAGGCACAGCAGCCTCCGATGATCGAAGCGGCGTTGCCGGGAATGCGCTTGGGCATCGACACTACAAGCACAATTGGTTCGGCGACGCGCTCGCTACAGAAATCGCGAAACCAACGCGGTCGTTCGTGAGCACGCTCGCGGACACACACTCGCACACTAGTCTCATTTCCTATTGTTGTTGTTGCTTTGTACAGTATACACAAGTGCAAAAGCGTGTAATTATAAGCCAAATTCTTTATTGATACTACTCATTCTTTAACACGAGCATCGGCGCGTGATTTCTTACGTACAGGCCCGCCTTACAAAGCATCCGCGTCAGCGCCAGTTTCGCCTCGACGCGTTCTTTGAAAAACTTTTCAAAGTCGACGGTTCCAGCGTCAGCGTGCTGTCGGAGTTCAATATCAAAACCTAACATGGAACAGTTTGCGACGGCATCCGGCGGGCAATCGCATCGTCGGACGCGGCGTAACGCACGCGCGGCGTCTACGAATGGAAAATGTAAAATCGCCGCTTCGTTGTGCGTGATTTCTCGTCCGAACGCAGTCTTGAAACGATGTGCGCCGTGCGGCCGAACGCCACTCACGTTGACGCGCACTGCCGACTTTCCATTGGCGTACGCTAAAAAGTAATTTGAGTGCCCGTTGGACGCGAGCTTGCTAAACTTTCTATACGCTCCAGCGTCTACGTGAGCGGGATTGCGTTTGAAGAGCGTCGTCGACCTAAACACACAACCACGTGCGACATCGGCATTCGCGCGTTCAGGCACGGCTTCGTGATTGGGAAAGATCACTCGCGTGACATTCCGCGGAACGTCTGCGAGCGTAGCGCGCACGTCGAACGCGCGGCGAGCGCTCGGATACATGAGCTCATCGATGTCGACGTGCGCGAGCCAATGCACACCGTCCGCACGAGCCTCAATCAGCGCTCGCTCGAGAAACAACGTTTGTCGCACAAATAACGCGCGCGCCCCGCACGTCGATGTCGTATACGGCGTCAACGACGGATGACGCTCGAGCTTTGACGCCTCCGCTCGCGCGCGCCTCCCGTCAAACGCCCTCACATCCCTCGCACGTACCACGCGCATCATCGCCCTCGGCAACGCGCCGTCGACGTGGATATAAAACCGCCCAACGCCTACGCGTCGATGATACGCCAACCACGCCGTGACGTCCTCGCGCGACGCGCTCGAGGCTATCGTGCTCGCGATGGCCACGACGATGTCATCCACCCGTCTCGTCGTGCGTCGGCGCCACCACGCGGCGACGACCACGGCGACGACCACGGCGACGGCGACGAGCACGCCGTGTGCGACGCACGTACGCCGCAACCTCCGTCCTCGTTCTCGTCCTCGTCCTCGTCCTCGGTCTCGGTCTCGGTTGCCCATCTCGTCGCGACGCGTGGTGCGGGAGTAGGACATGAATGGTCACATGAACACGTGTCCAACCGACCGATCGTTCACAAAAACCACGAACACAAAACCACCCGCCGCCACAATCGACGACGACGGACGACGGACGACGACGACGACCCAGGGCGACGGACGAGCATGACGGCACCGGGATGGCAAAATAAAAAGAAAAAGACCCTGAAAGCTCGCGATAGCGCCAACGGCAAGGCGTTGAAAGCCAAACGAGGGGCAAAGATGAAGCACGATGCGGCGCGCGCGCGCGTGAGCGGCAAGGCGCGCACGGGGAAACAGCGACGAAAGGCGGTGAGGAATGAGCGACGGGCGGCGAGGAACAAGATTGATGACGAGGCGAAAGCGGCGGCGGCGGCGGATGCGGCGACGGGTAGTGGTGACGTGGTCATGGGGACGGCGTGAGCGCGTGGGGGGTGGTGCGTTGACGCGCGTTTGGCGCGCGCGAGGTTGCGCTTGTGAATAAAAAAAACATGTATTATTAATAATGCGTGAGCTACGTACGCGACGGTAATGACAACGAGGCCGGCGTCATCAACTGTTTGTTTCCTTTTCTTTGTTCGCGTGCTACATTTGAATCTCGAGAGCCTGATATTAAACGATTTCAGGTTCGATGGCGCCGCCCGGCGGCGCTTCGCCTTCGGTAATCGCTTGCGCCGTCATCAGTTTGAAGACGCGAGCGGCGAATTCAGCGGGAGAATCGACGGTGAAACCAGATGTCAACAACGCGGTGTCGAACAATAGTTGGCAGTTGTCTTTGGCCAACGCCTCGTCGGCATCTTTTTGCTTTTTGAGTTGAGCGATGACTGGACTCGACGGGTTGATTTCCATGGTCTTCTTGCCTTTCATGTAGTCTTGCGCGCGGTTATCTCCCATCGCTTGCGCCTTCATGATGCGCTCCATGTTCGCCGACCATCCAAACTTGGACGTCACTAACACGCACGGGGTATCGGTGAGGCGGTTAGACACTTCAACCTTTTCAACTTGGTCGCCGAGGCATTCCTTCATCCACGTCGTGAGCGTCTTGAATTCTTCGGCTAACTCCGCGCGCTTGGCTTTTTCAGCCTCGTCCTCATCACCGAGATCGAGCGCTTCCTTGGACGCGTCGACAATGGGCGTATCCTTGTAAGTGGCCAAGTTAGCCATGGCGACTTCATCGATAGGGTCGATCAAGTACAACACTTCAAAGCCCTTTTGCTTGAGCTTTTCGAGGAACGGAGACGCTTCGGCGGCGGCTCTGTTATCCGCGGCGACAAAGTAAATGCTCTTTTGTGCCTCGGGCATGTCAGTGACGTACTGTTCCAAGCTTCGAAGTTTACCTTCGTTACCACTCTTAGACGTGGTAAATCGCAAAAGATCAGCCAAATCCTTGCGGTTGTCGCTGTCCTCGATGACGCCAAGCTTCAAGTTGCGGCCAAAGTTGTCCCAAAATGTGTCGTAATCATCGTTATCGCGCGCAGCGATGTCTTTTAACATATCGAACGTCTTGCGGACCAATCGCTTACGAATAACACGCACGACACGTGACTCTTGGAGGATCTCGCGAGAGACGTTGAGGGGCAAGTCGGAAGAATCGACAACCCCGCGAATAAATGTCAAGTAGCGAGGCAAGAGCGATTCGTCAAATTCATCAGAGATGAATACGCGACGAACAAAGAGCTTGATTGCGCGAGACTTTTGCATCATGTCTTGTTGTTCGAAAGGCGCCATGCCTGGAACAAACAAGATCGAACGGAACTCAATGTCACCTTCAACGGCAAAGTGCGTGTTCGCGAGCGGGTCGAGGAATTCCTTAAACGTCGACTTGAAGAATTCGTTGTATGACTCTTGCTCGACATCCTTAGGCGAGCGCACCCAGATTGGTTTGTCGTTATTCGCCGTGGACCAGTTTTCAACTTGCTCGTACTCTTTCTTCATTACTGGCTTGGGTTCAGGTTCGGTGAATTCCTCACCCTTGGCTTCGGCTTCAATCTTCTTCTTCGTCCACGCCTCCTTCAACGCTTGCGTCGACGCGGTGTCTTCAACTTCCTTCTCCTTGTTTTGCTTGGCCCACACATCGATGGGAAACGAAATAAACTCAGAGTACGTCTTGACGAGCGAAGAAAGCTTCTCGCCTGTTGCGTACTCTTCGCATCCTTCCTTCAAGTGCAGGACGATTTTCGTCCCACGCGTCAACGCCTCTTCGCTCTCCTTGACGGTGTACGAGCTCGAGTTGATTTCAGATTCCCAAACCCACGTCGCGGTATCGCTCGGGTTCTTGGACGTCACCGTGATTTTATCCGCCACTAAAAATGCCGAATAGAATCCAACACCAAACTTACCAATCAAGTTTTCCCCATCGCTCTGAGACTTGAGCATCTCCATAAACTTCGCCGTCCCCGAACGCGCAATCGTCCCGAGCGACGACACCAAGTCCTCCTTAGACATGCCAATCCCGGTATCTTCAATCGTGAGTGTTTTGCTTTCCGGATCACCACGAATCTTAATACGCATTTCCTCGTTCCCAGCCATGACGCTCGAGTCCGAAAGCGATGTGAAACGAAGCTTATCGCACGCGTCGCTCGCGTTGGACACCAACTCGCGTAAAAACACATCCTTGTTGCTGTACAACGAGTTGACAATCAAATCCATCAATCGATGCACCTAGGTTTACGAACGCGACAGCGCAGAAACACCAACGTCAGTCGCGTACTCATCGTCATCATCATCATCGTCGTCGTCGTCGTCGTCGTCACGCATCAATACCACACTGCACTCCAGTCAGCCGTCGACGGAAAAGCGCAGAAACATCTTTCCACGCGTCAGCCCCGTCGACGACGACGTCGCTCGCGTCATCGCCTTCAGCGACCTATTCGTTGCCATCGCGCATCGCATCGCATCACGCAGTCCCACCTCGGCTTGATACTCAAACGTCTCCTCCGTCGCGGTCGCGCGCGCGACGCCCGCGCACCGACGTCGTCGTCCGCCGACCGCCGCCGGCACCACGCGCGACGTCGCCGCGTTCGTCGTCGTCGCTTTCATCGTCGCCTTCGCCGCCGACGCGCGGCGCGATGGCGCGTGGCATCGAACCACGGTCGTAGGTTTCATCCTCGTCGTCATCATCGTCGTCGTCAAAGTCAAAGTCGTCGTCGTTCGCGTCAAGGCGTGCGCTAATGTGACGTGTCAATCCTCCATCCATCCATCCATCCATCCATCCATCCACGCGATGCGATGCGCGCGTCACACCCCGCCACGTCGTCGCAGGTACAGTTGCGTACAGATGTCGTCGTCGCACTCGACGCCGGCGTTTACGCGCGCGCTGTGTGCGATGGTGACCGCGACGTCGCTCGTCGTGAGGCACGCGCACGGCGAACACGCCAAGGCGTGGGTGCGCGAATCGCTCGCGCAAACGCCCACGCGTGCGCTCGTGGGGTCTCTCGCGCGCGTCGCGGTGGAGCTTGGGTTTTGTCAATCCGCGATGGAGGTTGTCATGGGCACGTACGCGCTGCATGGCTTGAGTTCGAGGTTTGAGCGGTTGTACGGGGCGCGGAAGATGATTGGGTGCGCGTGCGCGGCGCTCGCGTTGTCGGCGATGTTTCGAGCGGGTGTCGCGCTGGCGATGCGGTGGTGGGCAAGGGGAGGTAATCATGAGATAGTAGAACGCGCGTGCGGGCCGTATGGGTTGACGTTTGCGCTGTTGGCGATGTATGCGGTGGAGATTCCGGCGTTGGCGCGCTTTACCGTCTTTGGCGCGACGGCGAGCGAAAAGGCGTTCGCGTACGCCTCGGGGGCGATGCTGGCCATGAGCGATGGTCGAGCGTCTGTAATAGCGGCTGTGTGTGGTTTATTCGCTGGGTACGTCATATCGTGCGGCGTCGGGAGCGAGAGCGATATTTTCGTCGCGCCAGAGTGCATCGCGAGGCTCGTCGGCGGCGGAGCCGGGACGACGGTTCGCGTGCGCGCGGCGACGAGAACGTCGACACCACGAGAGCAGCCGCCCGTTCGTCGCGACGTTGAACCGAGCGAGGCAAACGTACAGATGTTAACGAGCATGGGGTTCGACGAACACGCCTCGAGACGCGCGCTGCGACAGAGCGGCGACGACGTGCAGCGCGCGACGACTGTCCTGCTCAACAGCTAGCTCACCATTTAGATTCTTCTCATACGTAGTATCGTTGCTATTCTCATCAATCTATACTGTACACATCGCGTTGTTTCGACCGATTGTCGAGCTAAAAGAATCGCGCCGCGAATGGACGCAAGGATGATGCGCCGCGCGCCGAGCGATAGTTGCCAGTCAACGTCAACCCCGGCGACGTCGACGCGGCGTCCAACGCCCCACCTATCCCACGCGTAATTTCGCAGCACGTCGTCGGCGCCGCCGCCGCCACCGATGATTCCATCATCACTGCACTCGCTGCAAACCCGCCTTCGTGCGAGCACGACGTCGAACACGACGTCGAAGACGAAGACGAAGACGACGTCGTGTGCACGCCCTGTCGTTGCTTGTGTTTCGGCGTCTTCGTGCACACCACGAATAACCGACCTCGCCGACGCACGATCCTACACGCCTCGCATAACTTCTTTATCGCCGTTCTCACCTGCGTGTGCGGCGCGTCGCCTCCGTCAGTCGTCGTCTACGCGCACGGTCACGCGTCGTCGTCGTAGGTCACGTCGTGTGCGCATCTGCGTCATGAACTCGCCGCGCACGCCGCGCATCGCCGTCGGCACCGTCACCACAGGCGCGCGCGCGATCGACGATAGTCGTCGCGTCGACGCCGACGCGCGCGCGCGCGCGTTCGCGCCCATCGATGTCGTCGCACGCACCTTCATGGTTGAATCCGTCGCGTCCACGAGTGGCGCACCGCAGTGCGCGGCTCGCCAATGTCGCGAGAGCCGCCGCGACGATCGCCATGCCGTCGCGCGAGAACATGTTCCACGTGGAGAAGCACGCCAACGACGTGCTGCACAACGCGCCGCGACGACGCGGGCGGACGCACACGGATGTTGAAATAGCTGCCGCGTCCATGGTGCTCGGACGGTCTGCGCCGGCGCCGGCGCCGGCGTCTGCGCGTGCGCGTGCGCCAACGTCGACGCGAGTGATGGATGGCGCAGTCGTGCGCATCGATGCCGAGTCGTTGGCGACGGGCACGGAGCGGTGTTCGACGTCGGAGGCGTTGCGCGCGAGCGGCGCGTTGGGCGCGCGCGGGCTGAAGAACGCGACGACGTCGTTGACGGAAGACACGCGTTGGAAGACGAAAGATAGGATATTGGCTGGAGGCACGGGCGGTGCAGCGCAGTTGCGCGAGGCGCGGCGCGCGGCGCTCGGGCTGAGTGGTGGGAAACGCGACGCGGACGAGGACGCGCCTGTAGTCGTGCCGGTTGAGGATTTGACATTCGTCGATGGTTGGGCTGGCTGCGATAGCACACGCGTGCCGGCGCCTGTGGCGGCGATAGTAGAAGAGAAACTCACAGAACGCGTGCGTGGTTCGGCCGTAGAAGTGGCTACGATTGGTCGTAAGCGTAAGAAGGCGCATCGATCGACGTCGCGCGTCGCCTCAAACGCGGGATGTTTGTCGTTTGACGTTGACGAGGAATAGTTCGTGCGCGTTAGGCGCATATTCATTAGCTCACAAGTACAAGAATCAAGTAGAAGAACACGTCGATGTATAGGCTAGATGTATATATATGATTACATGACGACGCATTCGCCGCTTTCGCTCGCAATGTGGTCACCGCCGACGCCCGCTAGCGAATTCGTCTGCGCCACATTCGCAGCTATCGAGCTCGGCGCTCGAAGAGGCGCGGTGGCGTTGTCGGATACTTCATTGCCAACAATCTTGAAATTTGTTCCGTCGTTATCGTCCGCGATTGTCACACCGACGTCGTTTTCAAACACTTTATTATCGGTAAAATTGCCGCCGGCGTCTGTGGCGAGCACGACGCCGCCTACACTTTGCGAAATCTTGTTCGCGTGCACCATGGCGCGCGATTGATCCGCACACACAACTCCATTCTCCTTGTTTGCCCTGATTCTATTAGCAATAAGCGTAGGGCGCGATTTACCGCAAATCACCGCGCCATCCAGCTTGTTGTTTTCAATTTCATTTTTGTGCGCTTGCGTTGAACACGAATCGTCAAACATAATCCCTGAACCGCCGTTTCGCTTTATAGCGTTCAAATTCAACATCCCCGATGATCTTGCCACGCACTGTGCCCCATCACTTCGGTTATCCTCAACCTTATTTCTGGTGAACGACGGCGTAGCGTTCCCTTCGATTCGCACTCCAATTTCATTTGCGCATACGACGTTGTCCGTGTACGTCCCGCTCGCATCGGCGCCGACGATCAGCCCATACGTGACGTTGTCGCTAATACGACACTTCGATACTTTAACCGCCGATGTGCCGCTGACGCTCAAGCCAACGGTGTTACGGAAAATCTTGCACGAGTCAAACGTGGCGTGCTTGGCTGAAACTACAGCGCCCTCGCCAGCGTTGTCATAAATTTCAGTATTGCTCACGCGGCAGCTTGCAGAAGGACCGATAATGAGCGCTCCACTATCGACGAGTTTGCACCCGTGAATTCTGCAGTGATCGATTGTCGCGTCACCGCGTGAAATATACAATTTGAAAAAGTGCGCGCGCTTTACAGCAAATCGCGTCGCGAGCACGATTACGTTGCCGTCAAATACGGTGCCTCCTTCGGCGTCATCGCCGATGAAAGTCACGTTTTTCGTCACTTCGATAGGGTTGTCAGTATTTGAATACACACCTGGTGCAAACACGACGCGCTGTCCGTGTTCAAGTGCGTTTATAAACTGCTTGAATGAACAAGTCGTCGGTTTCAATGTTCCGCTCGGCCATCGAACGTGACACTCTCCTTTTTCAACGCGCACGTGAACTTCGGAATCAACCTCAGGAATAGCTCCACTTGAGGTATCGTCTACGTCGCATTGATCACCAGCAGCATCAATACCGCTATCATCATCTGTCGATCCATCTTCTTCGACAACGTGCAGCGTCCGAACGCGTTCGACAACCGCCTCGCTTGTGACAGCAACTTCTCCTTGTTTCCCTACTTCTTCATCTTCTTTGTCATGCAATTGTCGCATGTCGTCGTATTCTACCGCGATCGTATTCTGCGCCAATTCTACATTCTTTTGATCGTCGTCCTCTTGAATAATGTTTAAAAAATCCAAGCGCGTCGCCGCGGCTTCCAACTGCTCAAACCTCCCTTGGCGTTCAAGCATAAAATCATCAACAACATCTCCGCTTGCGCGAGTCATCGGCGTATTTGGCATCGATTTCGCTTTACGTTGGGCGTTCAGTCGATCACGTGCTGAACTGACTTTCGTAAACGCTCGCTCGACGGCGTCCCCGAGTGCTCTGAGCTTCTCGGCGTCGTCGTCATCCAACTGACGTTGACTCTTCTTCGTACGCACAAGCGGCGACGTGCGCGTAGATTGCGACATGCTACACGGATGATGTCTTACTCGCGTTTCTTAGTAGTTCCTAGTCGCGCTTCTTTGCGTCGAGCGTACGCTGTGCGTCGTCAACCGCGCGTTCGGTGTCGTGTAACAAGATGATTAATCCAAGCGGAATAACGCAAAGTACGACGAGCGCGAGGACGGAGTTATCCAACACGAAACGTTCGACGACGTCTCGAAGGGGTTTGAGCGCTGTACCGAATGCGTCGTGGATCAATTCGAATTCCATGAACGCCGCACGCAACGCGCGAGGCTCGGTGTAAGGTGCACGACTTGCGTTGAGTTTTCTTCGTGCGGCGCGAGAAGAATTTCTTCGGAAGAATTTCTTCGCAAGAAAGATTGACTATGAGGGATAAAATACTGTGTTGATAATTACAACCTACTCATCGGGATCAACGCAGCGACGCGCGTCGCTGCGGGGAGTACCTTGTATGGATTTAATATTCCGCGCGGGTCGAGCGCGCGTTTCATCGCGCCCATGAGCTCCACAGCTTTGGCGTCTTTACTGTAAATAATCTCTTCGGCTTTCATGATCCCTAAACCATGTTCAGCGCTCACGCTTCCTCGCTCGTCTCGTGTGTACTCGTATACGAATGGTTCAATGGCACGTTCGAGCGCGTCGGTGTATTCCGCACACGAAATGTTCAAGTGCAAATTACCGTCGCCCAAATGTCCATATCCCAAAACCTTGACGCCGCTGCCGAACTGCGGCGCCAAACGGGCGCGCAAAGTTGTAACTAAATTGTACATGCGTGCTGTGGGTAGGGAAATATCGTACTTATATACCGCGCCAGCGTACTTGAGCGCGACAGAGATACGCTCGCGAAGCGTCCACAGCGCAAATGCGTGCTTTTCATCCTTTCCAACGACGCCATCAACGATAACGCGCTTATTTTTGACAATTTTCAAGAACGCTTGCAGTTTCGCATTATCATGCGACTTGACGCTGCCACTAGTTTCCACCACGACGTAAAACGGACATGGTTTTGCGAGCGGATCCCGCGTTCCCTTCAGTTGCTCCAAAACCAAATCCAAGCTCTCGCGGTCAAAAAACTCAAACGCGCTTAAAATCTCCCCTAATCTTCCTCGCGCGAGCTTCAACAGTTGCACACAAGACGCAAATGAGTCCAATCCAAAGAGCGCAACGTTTACATTTGTCGGAGCGCGAGGCGTCAAAATCGCGATTTTCGTTACGATGCCGAGCGTTCCTTCGGCGCCGATGAACAATTGCTTTAAATCATACCCAGTGTTATCCTTGCGCAACGTTCGCAACAAATCAAGCACCTCACCGTTCGCTAGGACGATTTCCAACCCGAGTACGCTACCGCGTAACGATCCGTATCGCAACAACCGCAAGCCGCCGGCGTTTGTCGACACGCACCCACCCATTTGACATTTCCCTTTCGCCCCCAAATCCAGCGGTACCGTCATCCCTCGCGCGCGCACCGCGCTTTCTAGCTCTTCTAAAACCACACCAGCCTCAACCACGCTCACACCGGCGTCCTCATCAATGCTTACAATCGCATTCATCCGCCCGAGGTTCACCACGACTTCGTCGTACGCCGGCACGCCTCCTCCCACGAGCCCCGTGTTACCTCCTTGCGGCACCACCGCGAGATTTCGCGCGTGACACCTCGACATGATCGCACTCAACTCCTTCGTCGTCTTCGGAAGCACCGCCACGCGCGATCGGCCGTGGTATTTACCCATCCAATCCACGTTGTACTTGTCGAGTGCATCGCCAGCACCGTCGGCAGCCTTTGAGTTAGTTGCCGTCGCTGACGTCGACACCACCACGCCCGCGGCGTCACCCCCGACGCAGCGCACGAAATGTCGTACGTCGTCGTCCGTCACCTCACCGTAGCGCTCATCGCGCGCGATGACGTGCGATGCGCCGCCCATGGTTGGTGCGACGCGCGATTGTGGCGCCATTCGGCATCGTCACTCTTCGTCGTCATGGGTGGCGTTGCGCTCGTCGACGCGTCGACGCAAGTCGCAGGGAACCACGCGCACGGTCGCCTGGCCAAGGTCTCCGCCGACGACGCGTGGTTTTACAAGCCACAAGAGCGCGGCGATGCGCGCGCGCGCGTCGAAGAGGAGTTTTACGCGCACCACGCGCGTTGGCATCTCAGCGCGCGACAACCGCGGACGTGCGCGGACGCGGACGCAGTGCACGGTACGAGCCCGTCATCGTCGTCATCGTCGTCGACGTATGACGAGTGTTGCGACGGCGGAGGTGGCGCGAGCGACGCGTTCGGGGCATTCGTACGCGCGAGGTTACCTTTTTGTCCTCCTCGGGGCGATCCGACGTTGGACGCGAGCGGGTATCTACGGCTCGGAAACATCGCTCGCGGGTACGACAAACCGTGCGTGATTGATTTAAAGATTGGCATGCGTACGTGGGATGCGGCGCACGACGCGGCGTATGCGGAAAAGAGGGCGAGATCGGAGGCGGGGACGACGCACGGGACGCTGGGGTTCAAAATTTGCGGCGCGCAGACGTACGACTCGAACGGCGAGGTGAGAAAGTTAAGTCGAGATGAGTGTAAGGCGATTAGAATGAGTGAAAGCATGACTCGACAGGCGTTGGACGATTTCGTGCGGGATCCGATCACGGGTGAGGCGAACGCATGGTTTTGGCCGGCGTTGTTGAAAAAGTTGCGGAGCGAACCGTTGAGGGAGTTGGCGTATCGCTTGGTGGGAACGTCACTTTTAGTGGTGTATGAAAGCGGCAAACTTGCGCCGAGTGCGATTGACGGTGACGTGTGTGTGAGCGAGGCTAAGCTTGAGGCAAGGTATATTGACTTTTGCCACGCCGTGCGCAAACGCGATGACTTCAGCGTGGATGAAAATTTTGAGGAAGGTTTGGAGAGGTTTGACCATTTTGTCTGCAATCAACCACGCGTGGCGCCACAACTGGGTAAACATGATCACAATGAATTGGTTCACGAATCATCACAAACAACCGTGTTTGCCACATCGACATTGGTACAATAGATCTGTAAAAATACAACAATCACGGCGGCGGTTACGTCAACGCTTTGAACGCTTCGGTGACGCGAATGAAATTTAATGCGGCGTGTTTGCGCTCACTTTCACTCTCGTTCGCGTGCTTATCGGGATGAAACTTTAGCGCTAGTACCTTGTACGCCTTTGCAATGTCCCGTTTCGATGCGCCAGGTGCTAATCTTAACGTCGCAAAGTGCTTTGATTCCGCACCGCCTTGCGCTCGCGCTTTGAGCGCCGCTTGTCGCGCTTTCGTTTCTCGTTCGAACTGAATTCTTTTAAAATCCTGCTCTCGTTGCCACGTCGTACATATGGCGTGCGTATCGTACGAGCATCCACACATGCTACAGTAAAACATGACTTCGGGGTTCATGGCGTCGCTTTCTCGAAATATCACTCGAAATCCGCTGCAGTCGGCGCACGATTGACATCCTCGCCGTTCGCTGCCAGTTAACATGTCGCTTGTGGTTTCGCATACACACTCACCATTCGATTCGGCGTCTGCAACGCGTTCAGCCGACAATCGCACGCGTTCGAGGCGAGTTTGTTTCGCGTTCGCACGCGCCTCAGCGTCTATGCGTTGTTTGCGTTGAATTTTGTCAAATTCCTCACGAGAGCAATGCGCGCTTGCGTCGCATCCACAACGGGCACAAAACGCGCCATCTGCGCCGAGTGTTAATTGCGTCAACCGCGGCTCGAACTCTTTCGACGTGGGCGATACTGCCGGTAACATGGGCTTGTTCCAAAGAGAACGTCTCGCAAAAGACGGACATGAATTCCAGTCGCACGACTTGCACGGTCCTCGTTCATCGTCGCCCACGCGCGCGGTATCAACCTGCGTTGTTTCAAAGAGCGACGACAGAGATTCTAATCGTAATCCCGGCGGACGATTCATTCTAGATTCTTTCGGTGGCCGTTTGTATGCGTTCACGGGCGCCGTTGATGTTGCAAGTTGACGTCTTGAAAATTGTTCTTCTTCCCAACGTTCTGCCCAGGCGTCGGCGTCGGCGGAATCATCATCTGAAGACGTTTCTTCTTCGGCAAAGGCTTGAAAGAACTGCAACGTTTCTGCCACACTAGCGTCGACATCAAGATCATTATCAATAACACTCGCGTCGTCTTCAGTGTCGCATTCGCTTTCGATGCCTTCGGCGACGCGCAACAATCGAGTCATGTGCGCCGAATCGTCCGCCGTCGATGTCTCTTTGTCGTCATCGTCATTCCAATCGTCACCAAACGTCGTGCTACCCGTCGCGTCTTTTGCGTTTAAATCTTCTACGCGCACATGTCGAGGTAAGATCGCCTCTGGAACATTCGCTGCCGATGGTGGTGGCGTCGTCGTCGTCGTCGTCGTCGTCGTCGTCGTCGGAGCTTCAGCTTCAAGGCGAGCGACGTCTTCGCGAAACATCGCCAACACGCGCTCAAGCTTGTCAATGAGACCTTTCGCCTCGCGAATTAGGTCATTGACACTTGACGCACGCGCATCGATGTATATTTTGTCAACATCAACATCACCAGCAAAGGCTTTCGCCGACGGCGAAGCCGGTGCGGCAGCCGTAGTCGGCGCCAAAGAGTCGCTCCCTCGGGAACGTTTCGGCTCGTCCACATCGGAGCGTTTCGCGCCGTCGCTCATCTTTCTCGCGCGAGCGCTTCGAACTTCCGCTAAACCTAGTTGTGCCGCTTTCGACGTAGAATCGAGCTTCAATGCCATCTCAAACGCCTTTTGCGCATCATCGTACCGCCCCAACGCGAGCGCGGCGCTCCCCAACCGCGTCCTCGCCTTGGCGTAGTTGCAATCCAGCCTCACCGCGTGTTGCGCATCATGCAACGCCTGCTGAGGCATCGCCGGCACGCGCTTTAAATAACATGCCGCGCGATTGCTATACGACTTTGCGTCACCCGCGTAGGCACTTATCGCGTGCGTATACGCCACGATGGCTTCATCAAACCGCGCCGCTTCAAATAAATCATTCCCACGAGCGCGCGCGTCCGCGTTGATATCCACTTCATGCTCCGCCGCCGCGCACCCACATCGCGAGCAGTTCTGTAACGACACATCGTTATGCGCGTGCGTCGCCACGCGCCCATCCCCCGCGCCTGGCGCCGCCTTGACGTGGTATTCATTCGTATGCTTGACATACTTGACGCACCGCTGGGCTGAACACCTCGAGCACGCCCCGCGCACGACACCAAACAAATCCCGGCTCGTTTCGATCCCGGGCATCAAGTGCGCCTCGGCGTGCGATGACGCCGCGCTCGGCATCGCCATCGTCCTCGTCGTCGATGCGTCGATACGTAGGTGCGTCAACACCTGCGAACAAAACGCCAAAAAAAACGCCAAAAAACATACTATGGGCCGTTTTGACGTATCACGTAGACCCCCACACGTCGCGCGCGGTCGATCGAATCGATCGATGACGTCGTGCTCCGTCTCTGCGCCGTCGACACTCGTGCGCGCGTCGACGACGACCGTGACGACGACGACGACGACGTGCGCGCGATGCAGAGTGCGTGTATGATGTTGTCATCCACCGCGTCGTCCGCGACGACGACGACGACGACGACGGTGCGCGCGCCGCGGGCAGTGGCGTCATCGGTGACGCGGATGCCGATGCGACGCGCGACTGCGACGTGCGTTCGCGCGACGGCGCGCGATGACGGCGAGGACGCGCGCGCGTCGAGCGCGGTGATGAAGATTGGTGCGGTGTTGTCGGCGACGGCGATGGCGATGACGATGTGCGCATCGATGGCGCGCGCGGATTCGTTACCCGAGGAGCAGGTGACCAAGCTGTTGTGCGACGACGCGTGCGTCAAGGCGTTGGAGAGCGTCGAGGCGGTGACCGCGCCGAGTGGGTTGGTGTACAAGGATATCAAGATTGGTGATGGTGAAATGCCGCCGGTTGGGTACCAGGTTGTCGTGGATTACATCGCCATGGATTCCAAGGGGCGCATCTTTGACAACTCGTTGGAAAAGGGCAAGCCAAACGATATCCGCGTGTTGGATTGCGTGCAATTTCCTGAAGAGACGTGCCCGGTGATTCCTGGACTCGCCGATGGGCTTCTTACAATGCGTAGCGGCGGTATTAGAAGAATGTACATTCCTGGGGACTTGTCTTTTCCGAAAGGATTGGCGTCCGCGCCGGGACGTCCCGCCATTTTACCCTTTTCGCCGGTGACGTTTGACGTCGCGCTTCGGTACATTCCGGGCTTTGACTAAGAAATATGCGCGAGCGAAGGCAATGAAATAAATAAAACGAAAGTAAATATCATCAATCACAACTCGTGTCATTCGTAACAATCGTGCTAGTAGTCATCACCTCGAGTGAGCACTTCGACTCCAGAGGATGGTTTCAACAAAATTGTATGCTCGTATTGCGCGACGTACGACCCCTTGATGTCGCATAATGGCGGGTACGGTTGCACGATGCCATTATCGCACAAGTTTTTGAGTGCCATACCATATCGTGTTTCTCCGATTCTATCCAAGTAACGCTTACAGAACGCCAATGTGCCAAAGTTTCGATCGATAGTACCGAGGAGTTGCTTGGAGCGCGGCAAGCGAAGCGGGACGTGACCGACATCGTAATTCTTCATGTAGTGACTACACTCACCGTCTTCGATGACATACCTGTTTGGGACGATGATAAAGAACGATTCGGAGGGTGAGTGTACGCCCAAGTTTGAAAGGAAAAAATCGAATGAAAAAGAGGAAAACATGAAGGAATGTCGAGACCAATGGAGGCTGCGGAAACATTGGGAGGTCTCGCGAGGAGGTCAGCCGCAGTACTATGATATCTCTTTCATGTACGATTTCGGTGACGAGCTGGATCGGAAAAACTCCAATCACTAAAAAGACCACGAAAAGTGCCACGAATGGCGGTCTTCGCTACGTTAAATTCACCAAAATCGAAATCGAGCGTAGAAAAAGTTGCGGCGCATAGAAGAACGAGAAAAAAAACGTACCCTCTCCCAGTCGTCCCAAATGTTTCAATGGCGTAATATTCACCCTCTTCCATCTTTGTCTCAACCCCGCCCTTAACTATCGGCACGCTCTTACCGGCATGGATTCGGTACGGATCTATGGAGTGGCCGTTCAAGTTGCGGCAACATTTGACCGGATATTCCTTGCCGTTAATCTCCACCGTGTGCGACTCCATGACTTCTTCAATCTGAGCACCAATGTCACACAATCGCACGTCAATACCCGCCGCCCTAATTCCACACTCCGTGGCTTCGTTCACGGCTTTCAACAACGGATCATACATGTCATTAAACGTCTTCGTGAACGCGCAGTCGATGATGCGGCCCTTCACTTGAACCCCAAAGTCAAACTTTATCACATCATCCTTGTCAATCACGCTCTCGTCCCCGCCGTTTGGCGTCCAATGCGCGGCCACGTGATTTTTCGAACACCCGGTTGGAAACGCCACGCCCGCCTCGAGTCCGCGCTCTTCAATCAATTTCCTTACGCTATTCTCCAACGTCTCGCATACGTCGATGTATTTCATCCCCGGTTTCACCCACTCTTGTATGTACGCCCGAACCTCGCGATGCACCTCGGCGCACTGTCGAGCCTCGTTATAATTACCATACTCAATGCGTTCCAACTCGCGCTTCTCTTCGTCACCTTCGCGCCAAAGGTTATGCGCGTGGTGTTCGAGTATCTGCCCGACTGGGTACTCGCCGCTCGGGAACAACGTCGACACAGGTATCGTCGGCGGTTTCGTTTGCTTCCCACCCGGACCAATCTTCACCGCACCACCAGCTTTTTTCTTCTTCTTCTTTTTCTTTTTCTTCTTCTTCTCCCCATCGGTGGTGTCGTCCGTCGTTCCAGGCGCGTCATCGTCGCCGTCGTCATCGCTGTCAGCACCCACGCCCGTCGCGTTCGTCGCGTCCCCGGTGCCATCCTCGGCCGTTGCGTCGCCTTCGCCCACGGCGGTGGCGATCGTCATCTTCTCCATGTCATCCGCGACGTCGCGCGCGACGTCGACGTCGTCGTCAGGCGCCATGAGCGCGCCGGCACTAGAAGTGACGCCTGGAACCCTCCAGGCGTGTGCTCCACTGCTCGACACGACCGATGGTTGAAATCGCCAATCTCGACGGCGATGACGACGACGACGGCGTCATCGTGGAAGACGTCTCCGCGTCCAAACCTCGACGGCGTCGACCGGCGGTGCCACCGTCGGTGAAGAAGCCAAAGAAGCCGAGTCGAGGAGGCGCGGGCGATGAGGAGGGAGGGAAGTTCAAGATTTCGTGGTTACACGTGGCGTTTTTGTTATTATTCGTCGCCCCGACGTTATTCGCTGTGGCGGATTACTTCTTTGGACTCACGCCACCGCCTGGGCAGGATTTCACGCACGTCAGCGATGAGGCGCGGATGTATAAGATGAAGATTAAGGCGCTGTACGAGGACTACAATCCGGAAAAGTTGAAGGAGATTCCGCGGTTGATGCAAAAGTATCGCGGCCGTGAGAGGGCTTTATATAGAGCAATCCAAAAGAAATGTACGTTACATTACGTTACGTGTGTGTGTGTTTCGTTTGCGTGCTCTGTGCGTCGATTCATGTGACTATTGTACTCGTTCTTTATTAACCGTAAAAACGTTTCGCTCGCACCAGACAAAAACGCCAAGACGCACCTCGAGCGGTTCGATGAGGACTAGCGAGTTTCTTTAGGGGAGTGTAGTAGCTTAGAGTACACGCGCATATGACGAATTTAGAGTGTTGGTATGTGTAATAAATCGGATACTAAACGGACCGGACTACGCACGCGCGCGTCTTCACTGAACCAACTATGAGAGATAGAATTTGGTGTTTGCAAAGTCTTGCAACAAAGGATTGTAGCCAGACTTTGTGCGTGTCATATCGCAGTTGGCGTATTCACTCATGAACTCTTTTGTGGTGAGTATTTTGCCTATGCGTGCGTGCTCGTGATGACCAGCGGAGCCGGAGGTGGCGAAATCAACGCCGCGAACGGTGTCAAAGCACGTTGGAAAGAAGACATCCGCCGAACCCGCGACGCGTTCGGATAAAATGTACGAATCGTGATCGTCAGTTTGACCTCCTTTACGCTGACTCGCCACAAGCGGTGCGTTGATGCCCTCTATGCGAACGTTAGGCAAGGTATCGAAATCAGCCGCGACGAGACGATGATTCGGCCGCCTGGCGTGCAGCGTTTCCATGAGCGCCGTAAGTCCGGTAGGTACGAACCACGCCTCATCACCTGAAGACGCCATGTTCGTCAGCACGGCAAAGAATGACTTCAATAGCCCGCGTGGCGGTGCATACGCACCCGCGCCGCCTTTAACGGCTAAATCTGAAGTTAACTGAATCGCTTGCAACGTTCTTTTGATCAACGCATCTGTGAGCGCCATTTCACGTTGCACCAACGCGCCGCTTTCATCTTTTACTATTTCCGTCTGCATCCACTCACCATGGCCGCGCGTCGGGCGCCACACGCGATCGTGTGGTAAATTGTCTAAAACCTCGAGCGCAATCACAAAACATGCCTCGTCACTTTGTGAGCCCCATGATTTGACATTTGCGGCGTCGCCAACCACCGTCTTGTGTACCGCAGGTCCATGTCCAGCGTCTCTTACGTTCGCGCGCTGAGCCTCGCTTAGTGTCGAACTGATATCAATCGATGTATAAACCATCGTTTTATACACCTCGGGTGCGTGTTGCTTGCAGTAATCTAAAAATCCATTGGCAAATGTTCCCGTTCCACCACCAATTTCATACACGCGCAACGCTTGTTCTTCGCGCTGTATTTCACCATTGTCTTCACCGTGCGCGTGATGCCCATCGCCCGTAGTGTGCGTATCTAATACATACCTCGCTACCGCATGGGCGTAGTGCGGGGCGAAAATCTCTCCCGGTGTCAGCCACTGCGCGCCAAGTGAAGCATAACGTCGGTTGAGCTCTTCAAAGTAGTCATCCATCCCCGTCAACGCTGTGAACGTAATCGCTCCACGCTTCAACGTGCCCACGGGCACGGTGGAGTCTTTTGTGAAATACCCTGTGCGCGGTGCGTAGAGCATGTCGTGCAAATGGTGGCGCAACAGCCGAGGCGAAACTTCGCGTTCTACGTTACTTCTGGACGAAGACCCGGCGAGCGCGTTCGACGCTCGACGGAGTGCTTGTCGACTCGCACGCATGACGCGTGATATTTAAAGCGTCTTTGCTGAGGTTTATAACGAATTTCTCTCCGGGAATGAATTGTGAATTCGTGGCGAAGCGCCACTAACTGAGGCGAGGCGCTCGCGACGTAGGCCCCATGGGTGTCTAAATAATTTCAATTTGCAAGAGTAACTAAAGCTTCGATCTACGAACTTCCATTTTCGCGATCGTTTCTAAATGAACTTCATCTGGTCCATCTGCCAACCGTAACGTACGTGCGCCGGCGTAGAGACGGGCGAGCGGCGTGTCCTGACTTACACCCATGCCGCCGTGAATTTGGATAGCGGCGTCGATAACCGAGAGCGCCGCTGCTGGCGCTGCAACCTTGCACGCCGCGACAGCACCTCGCGCAACTTTTATTCCCTGTTTATCAAGCATGTGTGCTGCCTGAAGCGTAAGGAGGCGAGCGCCATCGAGCGTGACTCGGCATTGACCGATGCGCTGCAACACGTTGCCATTGCTCGCTAGCGGCTTGCCAAACGCAACGCGCGACGTCGCGCGGCTCGCTGCAAGTTCGAGCGATCTTTCTCCCATACCAATAAGACGCATGCAGTGATGCAGGCGCCCAGGACCGAGACGACCTTGCGCAATCTCAAATCCCCTGCCCTCGCCTAGTAAAATACTCTCGTCCGCTCCGACGCGCACATTTGTAAATGTCACTTCGGCGTGGCCGTGAGGGGCGTCGTCGTAGCCGAAAACTGTAAGTGGACGCACAACACGCACACCTGGAGCATCCATGGAGCACAAAACCATACTTTGCTGCTTGTGAATGGGTACTCCCGAATCATCACGAGCAGTTTTACCCATGAAGATGATAAGCTTACATCGCGGGTCGCAAGCGCCAGACGTCCACCATTTGCGACCATTCAACACGTAATCGTTTCCTTCGCGCACGATTGCGCTTTCGATATTAGTCGCATCCGAACTCGCCACCGCGGGCTCAGTCATGGCGAAGCATGAACGAATCTCCCCTAAAAGTAAGGGACGAAGCCATTTGTCCTGTTGCGCAGCTGAACCGTAACGAAGCAATACTTCCATGTTTCCTGTGTCCGGCGCCGAGCAGTTGAAAGCTTCGGATGCCCACACGCTTCGGCCCATTTCTTGCGCGAGATGAGCGTATTCTAGGTTTGTTAATCTCGGGCCAGCGAAGAGCGAAGACCCGCTCGTGTCTTGAATTTTCAACAACGCAGCGCTATCCATTGGAAGCCACAAGTTCCACAACCCAGCGAGCTTGGCTTTGGCTTTCAGCTCTTCAACCGTAGAGTGCACGCTCCATCTCTCACTTGTTTCGGCGTGAGCCTCCAAAGCCTCCTCAGCCTTGTATACGTGCGCACGCATAAAATGTTTGAGCTTGAGCAACATCGCCGCCGCCTTTGGGCTCGGCTCAAATCCAGTTGCGGTGTTCCCGATGAGGTCTTCTCTACGCGTCTCAGACAGCTCTTGAACACCACGCGGAACATCTACGCCTCTAATAACCACGAGCGCACGCTTGGCGAAGACATCTACGAGTTTACCCATGGCGTGCGCGTTCGCGCTCGACGCGTTGCCCTGCACCGCTCTTGCGCGAACGCCAGCCAAAATGGATGCGCCACGAAACAACGAGAACGCCACGTAGAATGGCCACGTTGTCGAACGCATGCGTGTCATCGGGTTCGCGATACCACTCGCCTCTGACCACCATTGCACGTATTCGCGCTCATTTGGTATGCCGTCGGGTAACGCGCTCGGATTCAACGTTGGATACAAGTCATCGCCTATGGCGGCTGAGGGCAAGTAATACGGTAAGCAATTGAATGCCACATCCGCATACGGTGCGCCAACCGTACTTAATTCCCAATCCAATACCGCCAACACTTCAACCTTTGCGTCATCGGCGCCTCGACCACGTTTAATGACTAAATTATCCAAACGGAAGTCGCCGTGCACTAAACGTCCGCTCAACTCTTGCTCCGGAACATTTGCCGCCAACCACGATATGAGCGCGCGCATGGACTCCTCCGGTGCCACGCCCACGCGTTCACCCACGCTCGCTTCGTATTGTGCGCTCCATCGTTCGACTTGTCGCGCGCTGTAGCGTTCCGCGCGTCCGTAAGATGTCAACCCAACGTTCACCGGCAACACCGCGTGCAACGCCCCCAACGTCTGCGCCATGGCGCGATAAATCTCTCGCCGACGGTTCGGTCCGCAGTTCGGTAAGGACGGTACCGTATAGATTGCGCCATCCACGAACGACATGACGTAGAACGCTTCGCCGAGCACGCTCACGTCTTCGCACAAACACACCATCTTCGGCGTCGGCACGCTCGTCGTCGCCAGCGCATTCATCACTTCGTATTCGCGCTCGATGGCGTGTGCAGATTTGAGCAACGTTCCCGGTGGCTTTTTACGCAACACCACCGACGCGAGTACGCCATGTCGAGCGTCGCAAAAGTTGACCTTGTACGTCGGGTTGGACTGCCCGTGGGAAAACTGCTCGGCGAAACACGCCGTGGCGCGGCGCGGCACGACCCCGGGCGCCGTTCGCGCGAGGTATGTGAATAATGCACGCTCATCGATCGGCTGTCGACATCGACCGGCGATCGGGGCGTCCGCCATGTCGAAATGTGAGGCGGATAGAATGTGTTTCGCAGCGTTGGCTCGCTGTGGATTGTTGACAAAGCTACGTGTTGTTTGATTTGGGCGAGACAATTCTCACTTTGGTCTGGGGTCTTGATTGGATAGCGACGCGTTCATCGCAAAAATGATGTATGCGCACATCATCGCGGTGTTTAATCTTCTTCTTCTTGAAGCAAGAGGTAATAGGTGAAGCCCGCGAGGGCGATGAAGCCCGGAAGCGCGAGAGGAGAGCCGCCGCGTTGCTTGCGCGTATTTCTGAGCGAGTAGCGATCGATCGCACCCGTGTTGGTTCTTTTCTTAGCGGGCTTAGACTTTCGCTGCTTGTACACGGGCGCGCTCTTCTTTGCCGCCTTGGCGACGGTGTTGGTCTTCTTCTTCGTCGCCGTCGACGCCTTGGCGGTTGATTTCTTCGCGGCGGCGCTCTTCGTCAATGCCGCTGGTTTCTTCGTCTTGGGCACCGGCGCCGTCATAGCTGGCGAAGTGGAACGTTTTACCGCCGCCAATGCATCCATGCGCGCTCGCTGCTCGGCGCGTTCGGCCTGGAATTTCGCCAAATCCTCCGCCGCTTGTCGCTCTCGCTCCGCCAAGACGGCTCTTTGTTCCGCTCGGCGCGCCTCCACCTTTGCCATAACCGCCTCATCTCTCGCCTTCTTCGCCGCATTCTTCTCTGCACGCTGCGCCGCGGCGTATTCTTCGCGCTGACTCTTCGCCAAATTCACTTGTCGCATCTCTTGTTCCTTTTTCTCCTGCGCCTTGACCACCGCCGGCGCCGGCGCTGGCGCCCGGACAGGCGCCGACGCACCCTTACTCGCCTTTGCCTTCTTCGAACCCGAAGCCGTCACCTCTGGCGCATCGAGAAGATCCTTCCAATTCACCGTATACGTCGACGACGTGTCACGCACCGCGGCTTCAGACGCTGCACTCGTCGTCGTCGCCGCCGCGTACAACGCCTCGACGTTCAATTCGACGTCGCCATCCGCGCGCGCCGCATCCGCGCCCGCGCCCGCGGTCGTCATCATCAACGCCCCGACCACGACCGCCCGCGCGAGATTCGCGTGAACGCCACCGACGCGCGCCACCGACGCGGCCGCCTCGTCCTCACGCGACGCCGCGCACTGAACGACCGCGACAGAATGCTGCGTCCGGCGCATCGATCCACGACATCGTCGCGACGTCACCGACGCTCGCACCGGCGCGCGAACCACCGAGCGCGAGGCGTACATGTCAACAGTCGAGTTAAATACCAATCCCGCGTCGAGACGACGACGATGATGCGCGACGACGACGCGGCTGAGAATGCGGACATTCTCGTCGCGTTGCGATGATATTTTCCAGTAACCACACGGCGCGTCCGTCGATGCGTGGGCGCGCCGACGATCGCTACGTGCGGTGTAATAGTAATAACAACATGTGCTAGCGCTAATGCTATGTGTCTTCTATGCGTCGGCGGTGGCTCGAGCGTCGAGCTCGAGCGCGTCCGCGTTCGCGTCCCAATCGTCTACTTGAACCACCATCCGCCACCGCGCTCGACGCCGCGCTCGACGCCGCGCTCGACGCCCGCGCGCGACTCGCCATCGCCACCACCGCGTTCGCCGCCACCATCGCCCCCCCGCGCGCTCGTCGATAACGCCGCGCGCATCGCCGCGCGCCGCTGCGCTCGCGCGGCATCCATCGTCGCATCATCGCCACCCTTTCCCGGTCGCCCGCCGTTCGTGCGCACCACGTACGCAACGTTCGTGCACGCGAGCTGCGCGATCGCGGACTACGCGGGAGCCTTGCCCGGGGCGCGGGCGAACGCGCGCAGGGCCCAGGCGAGCATGGGCGCGCGGAGCGGCGCGCGCGCGCGAACGTCACAGAGTGACGCCGCGATGTTTTCGTCGTCGTCGTCGGCGGCGACGGCGTCGACGCGCGCGAGGGCGCGGGCGAAGGCGGTGGCGGCGGTCGCAGTGGTGGCGGCGGTCGTCGTCGGTGTCGTCGTCGTCGCGTCGTCGTCGTCGTCGTCGTCGTCAACGTCAATCAGGGCGTTCGTTGATGACTTTTTTACGCGTCGCGGACGAACGCGCGGTCGACGGCGGTCGAACGACGACGGCGACGGCGATGGCGACGAGGACGAGGACGAGGACGGCGAGGGCGGGTTTATCGATCCAGAGCTCCCAGTGTACGTGGCTGGGTGCGAGTCGTGCGCGAAATTGGAAAAACGGTTGGGCAAGCCGTTGTGGGCGTGGTTCGTCGACGCGCTGGGCGTGTCGAAGACGAGTCCTGGGCGGGCGCACATTGCGAATGTGCTCACGAGAGATGAGACGACGAAGGCGCTGGATGGGATGTTTGATGCGTTGTACGCGCGGTTTCCTGCGTCGCGCGAAGGAGGGCTTGCGCGCGACGATGTAGACGTAGACGTAGACGTAGAGGACAGCCGCAGCCGCGCGTTGAGTACGGATGGCGTACTGGCGTTCAGCGCGGGCGTGCAAGGGACGATTCGAGAAGTAATGTCTCACGTTGGATCCGAGATTCCTCGCGCGAGCGGAGACGAGCGAGAGTTTTTAAGGAAACATTTCGAGGTGTTGTTTCCAAAAGAGGCGCCGTTAAATCGAGAGACGTTCCACGCCTTGGCGAAACTCATACTCGTGCGAAGGATATTGAAAGCGCTGGCGCGCGATTTGGGTCTCGTTGCGTTGCGTAGCGGCTTATCCGCACCGCTCGTGGTGGATGTGAAAGTGGTGTTGCCAGCGGGAGACGGCACCGCCGAGGAGATTTTTCGGTTACATACCGTCGCGCCCAAGTCAGACGCGACTCAATACGCGGGCGCGCGTCTCGGCGCAATTACGGAGTAATTCATAAACATAGAAACACGTACCAGTACCGGTAGTAGCAGTAGTTGTGTATTATTAGCTTGGAGTCCCAGCCTTGGACATCAAAACGTATCTATGCCCAACGTGATGACCTGCCACACTAGACGACGCGACGCGACGCGACACGCTAGCCATGCGCGCAATCAACGTCGACCGAGGCCAGGCGCGTCGCGCACCACAGCTCAGCGCGGGCTCGTTAAT